>Ga0075011_10000177_pt1 | contig 33035 bp, 33 predicted proteins | sample TARM_MetaG_T_14_FD_72354 | JGI IMG/M metagenome (GOLD analysis project Ga0075011, IMG submission 72354) | Freshwater microbial communities from Pennsylvania, USA, analyzing microbe dynamics in response to fracking - TARM_MetaG_T_14 | ecosystem: Environmental > Aquatic > Freshwater > River...
TGCAGCGTACTTTAAGAACGGGATATACAACGGCACAGGTGTAGTAATTGCTGATGCTGATGGTCGCTTGTTTTATCAAGGGCAAGATCTAGAAACACGGTATTTAGGCATAAATGATACAGCGGTAGACTCAGATAGTTTGGGAGGGATAGCGGCCGATAATTATGCAAAAAAGAACGTAGATAACGCTTTCTCAGCACATCAAACCTTTGCGAGTTTAAGCACGGCAGGGAATGCAGATGTAGGGGGGGCGTTAACTGCAGGAACGCTAACGGTTTCAGGTAATGCAAGTGTTTACAACACGTATTTTGGCAGTCGAAATATTTGGGCAAGCACGGTCATAGACCGAGTCAACAGCAACCAAAGTCGTATCGGAGCCCTGGAGAGCAAAGTAAACTCAGGTTCCACCTCAAACGCCATGGGAAAATGGGTATTAATATACCAAACATCAAGTACAACCGGATTTCCAAATGTATCAAGCTATGGTGGCTATGCTGGTGTGGATGTGGACGCTGGTGCTAGCTGCTTGAAAGGTAGCGTTGCACGAATGTTTAGAGACGGGAGTTCAAGTAATCACTCAAAATTTCATGCGTATGTATATCAATGTAGGTAAAACGTGGTTATATATGGTATATACTCTATAACATCCAATTGAAATTTATTGGAGTCTGGATTAGAGAAACCAATATGGCAAACAACTTACAACGTTTACATCAAGCATTTAGAAAAAACTTCATTCCTCATAGTTTTACTCAAAACTTATTAGAGCAGACAAAGCCCCTTCTTAAAGAAGGGGCGGTCATGACATCTACATCTGGGATTCCTACTACAGACATCCTCTTATATGGATATCAAAGGATAAAGTCCATGGGGATCGAATTCTCTCATTTAAAACTGGAATTGCACGAAAGAATCACTCAACTAGTCAATGTTGAAAGTATTGCTTCAACACCTGTAACGATTAGTGAAGTTAAAAATCTGAATGGTCAAGTAGTAAATCCTACCCTAATGGAAATATATTATTTTGAAGCAGCTATGGATAAGCCAGCTGGTTACGCTCAAGACTTAAACGGAATTCATAAGTGTATAGAGTCTGATAAAAGTATGGATTTAGAATCAGAACCTAGAATTGCCTTAATAGCCATGAAGTTGGCGGGATGTAACGCCTCAAAAATAAAGTTCATGTCAGATGAGGCTATAAGTATGGCAACTAGGCATCTCTTAGAAAATGAAGCTGACAAATTGCCCGAAGGCTCATTAATAAATCTTATCGACTCAGCCGTACTGCAAAAGGTTAATCTTAGTGAGATAAAGTTAAGATCAAAACATTCGTTGCGAGACGTGCTACCAATGTTTGCGGAACAGGATATTGCTGACAAATTCGAATCTTGCTGTCAAAAACAAATGGCTATGTCATTTGTGAATGCTAATTCAGACAAGATAGACCATGACTTTAACCCTGATATGTATTTTGATTTCTAGGTGGATGTATGAGTAAACTTTGTTCTGAGCCACGGTTACAGAAAGTTCTTCAAAATTATGCTGAATATATTCGTGACGACAGCATGACTCTTGGTAACCGCCCAAGATATGAAGACTATTCTCTGAGAGCTAGGAAGCTCCCATTTTTTGTATATGATAACCCAGCTTTTACCAAGCAATATGATACCGCTTTTACTGATTTTCGTTCAGTTTATATAAACAAAAATTTCTTACTTGGTTTAATGAAATGTGACGAGGTTGCCAAAGCATTAGGTTTACCTGCCCATCATGTAGTATTTGTTTTGCTGCATGAGGTTGCCCATTGTCTTAATGAAGATAAAGCTCGTTTGGGACTATTGCCGGGGAAGATAGCCAACGTTGCACAAGACATAGCAAATAATTTGGTCCTGAAATTTGGCTTTGAGCAGCAACTTGGAGTTTACCCAGAAATTATGAAAAAGGTTTTGGGGTTTTCCGGTTATGGATTGTCAAAAAAAGAGCTTTCTAAGTACGGAAAGATGTCTTCTGAAACTATTGGCATCGAAATGTATCGCGCTATTGTGGAGAAATTAAAAAATAATCCACTTCGCGCAAATTCGTCTAATTCACCCATGAAAGAGCCACCACAAAAAGAGCAACCGACAATAGACCCTCTAGATATAGATGATATTGATTTAAATACCGTAATGGACTCTACGGGCAACAGGGACCCACTACAAGACTTCATTGATAGTTATGACCCTACAGCACCAGATGAATCGAAGCATACCGTTAGCCCTCAAGAAATAGCAGATATGGCTATGGAAGGCGGCTTACCCCAATCTACAATTGACGCACTCGGAATTAACCCACCAAGAACTCAAGCTGATATTGAGGCAATAGAAGAGCTGAATAAATTGGCTTCAAGACAAGCTGCCCAAGAGATGCAAGGCATTTGGGATAAAATGACTACAGCTGAAAGAGGTGAAACGCTCGCAGGTATGACGCCTGGATACTACGAAGAAAAAGTGGATTTAGATGGTGTAGGAAAAATCACTTGGAAGGCTGCGTTAAAAGAAGCAACTACAGAATCGGGTATGGGTAATGAGGTTTTCATAGAAGACGAAATTATCGATGATTATTATGTAAATTCCATGCTCTTTGATGGTAGCTACGTCCCGATGGAAAAGGAGAGAGGGATATTGCTTTCACTAATAGACACATCGGGTTCAATGGCGAAACATTTCATAATGAGTGGTCTAAATGAATCTATTGCAAGCGTCGACAACGACGGTATGGGTGGTGGTGTTAGTGAATGTATTGTTTTCCCAGCGGACGTTGATGTTAAGGGAAAATATTGGACCCTAACCGAAGCAAACAAAAATCAAGTATGTGATGAGTTACGCTTAATTGGCGGTGGAGGCACAGACTTTACTCTCCCAATAAAAAACGCTCTGCTTCAAGCTGAGCAAGACAACAAAGATGTATCCGCTGTATTACTGGTGACCGACTTAGGAGCGCCTGCACCAGAGTTTGACATTATTGAGTCAGCAATTGAGAAGCCTTTGCCTCCTATAATATTTGTTACTGATAGTGATAACAAAGAGCATAGAAACCGATTCGAAAAGGCTTGTGAAGGGAAAGCGGTAGTTTATTTTTATGAAGATGGATTGGTTGCTGATATTGAAGAAATTCAAAACTCATTGAATGAAATACAGAGTGCAACCAATGTCATAGAAAATAATGCTCAGCATGATGCTGGTATCGGTCATCAGATGTAGGTAGGTATGCGCGTACAAGATTATTTAAATGCTAAATACCACGAGCAGAATCATGAAGCTGTGGATGTATTGAGCCCAATTGCTCTGGTACTAGAGACTGCAAGAGAGAAATTTTCTTACCATCTTAGCACTGATGATAAAGCTAAGAGTTACCTGCAGGACGTCAGAGGACTATCACAAAAAACAATAGATAGATTTCAGTTAGGTTATGCTCCTGATGGTTATACCCGCCTGGTTAGTCAATCGAAAACAAAGCGATGGCAGCTGCTATTACAAAAATCACTAAACCGAAGTCTAACCCCCCAAGAACTTGAGCAACAATTAAATGCCATGATGCTGCTCGCCGGTTTAACTGCTAGAAAAGAAACTGGGGAAATGTATGATAGATTTCGAAACAGGATAATAATCCCTATCCTAGATAAGCGTGGTCAAGTTATCAGTTTTGGTGGCCGCATATTTAATGAAGAGTCCTCTGCGAAATACATGAATGGTTCAGACTCACCTCTATTTAATAAACGTGAAGTCCTCTTTAACCTAGATGCAATACACAGTAAATACTTGAACAGTCAAGTTAGCCTTGTTGCACCCAAAAAGTTAGACAGCATTAATGCTGTCGAAGGATATATGGATGTAATAGGAATGTACGAGTTCGGATTAGAAAACTGTGTAGGCACAATGGGAACTGCAATTAGCCAAAAGCAAATAGAGACACTGTTTCATTATACGGATCATATAAATCTCTGCTTTGATGGTGACTCAGCTGGACAGAAAGCGGCAAAGAGAGCTACTTATGAGTCTTTAGGCTGTTTAAGTGGCGAACGGATGGTAACGATAACTATCTTACCGGATGGCCATGACCCAGACTCTTTTTTAACTTCCAAGTCGACTCAATCGGATAAGTTGTATGCAAAGGAGTTGCTTGAAGAAGAGTTTGAAGCTGGGATCAAAGTAACCGATTTTCTAAAGAAATGCCTAATTGAGGATCACCTTCTCGATGATAATGATACAAACCTATTGCAGGCTCTTCTAATCGAAAAGGCATCAGAAATACCAAGTGGCAGTACTGTAAGGAAAGAACTTGAAAAGCATATTGCTATGGGTACAGCGGAAAACCACCAGCTTTCGAAAGAAGAGATGGTAGAGTATGTAATTGCCCATGGCAGGGCATAAAAAAAAGAGCTTGGTTACTATATAACTAAGCTCCTTATTGTTGTTCTAGTTATAGGCTTTTTGCAAAACCAGCGCTACAAATTTTGCTTTATTTCGGTACTCTTCGTAGCGAGCAATAGTTCGAGATACATTGCCTTGTGCTACACCAGTAACTGCAGATATATCAATAGGTCTTGTTAAACCATTGACAGCGTATTCACGAAGTATCAAAACTGTCTTTGGCACATCCCCATCACGAATACGGGTTCCCATAACACTACAGAAATCATCAAGTTCATGGGTGTTAAAAGGTACGTCTTGTAAAAGCTTATCCCCAATAGAAATTATTTTTTCATAGAGAGTGCTTAGTCTGTTCGTGTGGAACGGTATACCCAGATTCTCCTTCAACTTTTTGTTATCAGTGCCACTCACGAAGTATGGTGCAATATGATAGAAGCGGCTCTCATCTTTGGCAGAACCAAATACATTGTATAGCGCATCGACTACTTCAAATGGAGCCGGAAATTGCAACTCAGGTTTAAGCTCAGACAGCAAAGTATCGCAAGGCGCCCCTCTTAGGCATGCCATTTGTACTTTCTTTCTCATAAAAATGAAAAAGTCTTCAGTGTATTTGTCTCGCATAGCATCAGTCTTGTCTCTGAGCGAATTAAGAGCATCAGGTAAGAACTCTTTCACATACTTTTCGACAAAAGCGGCGATTGGGGCTTCCTCTTTCAAAAACAAAAAATCTTCAGAGGTTAGATAACCATCGTCTGCTTTAACTTTATTTTGAATCGAATCAACAATGCCAATTGCCGAGCGTTCAAAACCAGCTATGAGTTCGTCACTGAATTCCTTTGATCCAAACTCAGTTTGTACTGATTTATAGAACTCAAAAGGATTTAAGGATTGAAGTTCAAATGATGTTCCGACATTGCTATTTTTCATAATCTCTAAGTCCGGTGCAGGCTCAACAAAGTCTTCATTTACGCCTCCAGCGTTCACCACTGTAACGTTACTTTCGCTTTGTCTCACTTCGACTTGGGATACCAAATCTTTTAAATACAATATATGTGCAGTTGATAATGGAGCTGAAGCTGTAACATGGAAAACTTCTTCAAGGCTTGCTTCAAACGCCATAGTGTACTCGTTTTCTAGTCCATTCTCTAGATACTGAGTAAGAATATGGGTATTAATATCATTAATATTAATTGCAGCAAGTAACAAATTCCAATTATCAGAGCAAACATCGGATAAGAGAGTAGAAACATTGGTCCACAGCCGGTTAGCTTTATCCATTTTATAGAAATTACTTTTCGGCAAGTCGTAAGCATCTCCATAATCTTCATCCAAAATGGGAATCCAAATAGAAGATAAATTTAGAAAGAGTTTGTTTTCTATAGGATTTGTTATGAAGGAGGGTACTCCTTCTTCAGTTTCATAGAAGTCAGACTCTGGGGGGGTTGCGTCCAAGAACCTTAGTAAATTATTGAGCTCACCACCGAATGAAACATCGAGCATGAGTTTCAAATTAAGCATGTCTATTTGATCAACCTGCAAATGTGTGTTCACGTTCATAATTCACTCTATATCATAATTAGTAATGTAAGGAATTCATTGAGCCCTATGACTAATAAAGGTTCTATGATTGAGTTTAGTATACGCAAGCTAAAATATATTGCAATAATTATTATGATAGATGTTGAATGGTGTTTGCCCTTTGTGTATATTTATATCATATAGATTATATAATGTGTCGGGGTGGTTATGATTGTGTTTAGAGCGGCGTGTACTTTAATTCTTCTTCTCTTCTCATTTTCGGTTCATTCAGAGGTAATTCATAAAAAGTACTTTGGTTACGACTCATGGATTGACTGCAGTAAACGTTCTACCGTGTTGGTGAAATATGAAGTACGTGCCGACCATAGCAATTTAAGTATGGATAAGAACTTTCATTTTGATGAGAGCATTCCAGAGCGATGCCGTCAGACCTCAACTGGCACCTATAGAACCCCTTACAGCAAAACATATCATAGAGGTCACCAAGCAACTTTTAATCATTTGGATTACAACCTAAAAGCATTAGATGAGTCGAACTTTATAACATCAAACATTTTACCCCAGACCGCAGCGCTCAATACCGGGGCAATGACTGTCACTGAAAACTACATTGAGTGTCAAAGAGACAAATACAAAGGTACAGCGATGGAATCTGACTATCGAATTCTAGTGTTTATGGGACCTCTTTATGAACCCGACTCAGGATTAATGAATAATTACTTTCTTAAAAGTCACGGAATCATGACACCTAGTTCATTTTTCAAAATTGCAATAGCCGGTACAAGTTACAACATAGATGAAGTCAAGGCTTGGATTATGCCCAATTCTGATGAGGCGACCAAGGAAATGGCGGACCAATATCTTACAACCGTAGAGGAAGTGGAACTTCGTTCTGGGTACCAAATCAACTTGCCTGAATCACTTAAAAATCAGGTGGCCAAAACAAGTATTTCGGAGGTTAAAAAGTGTGACTGGAAATAAAGGATAAAATTAGAGAAGAGGGATTGGGACTTGAAGCTTCGACCCTACAAGTCCCAGAGCAATTAAACGAGGAAATCATCTTATTGCCGTGAGCAGTATATCAGTCTGTGATTTCTTCGCAAGATTAGTGGTGAACATATGCATACTAATGTTAGCGAAGGTAATGGTATCCCAGGGTGCCGATTAAAAATTGTTTGCTCTAAAGAAGAGCGAGCTGAACTTAAACGCCAGGCTCAATTGGAAAGGAGATTGGCACAACAGCAAGCCCAAGCACAACGAGCTCGCAATAAACAAATCGAAAAGATAACTTCAAAGTCGTATCGACAATCTCAAATTGAAACAGCTAAAGAGAAAAAACAAAAATTCTTAATTAAAAAAGAAAAAAGTAAAAATAACGGACCAAGTAGAATCAAAAGTAGGGGGGCAAAAGGCCGTGCTCCGACGGTTCATGAAAAAGAAGTAATGGACATCATTGGTGCTATAGGTTGTATCGCATGCCTAATGAAAGGTCGAATTAGACCAATAATTTCAATGCATCATACTGATGGGCGCACCAAGAAAGGGGCTCATTATAAATGCCTTCCATTGTGTGAAAATCATCACGACGTACCTGCGGAAAAAGAAATTGTGGAGCAGTATCCTGACATGATACCCATTCACGCAAAAGGTGCAGTTGGTGGTAAAAGAGCTTGGGAAGCATTAAACGGCACCCAAATGGATCTACTCAAAAAATGTTATGAAATGGTAGGACTTATTCCCCCAGCTGATGCATTATCCTAACTCAATAAAAAAGCCCGCTAAATATGCAGGCTTTATACTAATTATGATTTTGGGAATATAGGCTTACTACTACCTTTTGCATCCCAAATCAGCATGTGAACTGTACCCATTAAGCCTGGATGTGCTTTGTCAAAATTATCCAACGTCGTGCGATAGTACTCAGTTGTTTTAGGGATACCATTATTCGCTAACCAGTTCTTGCCCACTTTAAAACAGTCAAGAATATAGATTGCATCTACTTTCGTTACCTTGTGCATCATAAAGAACGGCCAAACAATAGCTTTTAGAGCATCGAGGAAAAGCGGACTGTTTAACTCTGGTCTTTCTAATTTCTCAGGAATGTCGATTAGCAAACTGAACTGTAGCATTTCAAAAAGACTTAATTCTATAACTTCACCACTTGCCAAAGTTATAGACATACCGGTTTTTACTGATTCGAAAGAAAGCTTGTTCAATGGGAACTGACATGTGGTTGCACCTTCACTTGAGTATTCAAATTTTTTAAAGGTGCTTGCCAGTATTTTTCTTGAAGTTTCAATTTTATCTTGAGAAAAGAAAGTACTAGGTCTTGGCGCTTTTCCTTTTTTATTAGAAAAGGCGTATTCATTGATGCTTTCAGCAAAACTTGGTTCACAAACGGTAATATCTCTTAATCTGAATAGCATTAAGATGATAGACGTTACGTAAGCAGGTGCTATCGAAGACGTTTTGAATATTTTGCTCCAGGTAACCCAACGCAAATTAAAGAATTGCCAAAGTATGGACACAGATAAATCTGCATTCTTTAAAGTCTGATACAACTCTACTGCGGAAGGTGAATAAGAAAGCAAGAAACGGCAAACCACTAGCCCCAATTCACTAATGAAAAGAGCTTGAAGATCTTCATCTAGTGATTCTTCGGTAGCACAGAGCTTTGTGAAATGTTTAGGAATGTTTTCGTCAAAAGAAGCTAAAAGTAATAATTCATAGAAATCGAAAGATTGCTCAAACTCTTGTTTGTCTGCATCAAGAAATGTGATTTTTAGAATTTTAGGGAGAACAAAATCAGTACCTGAAGAGTTCGCTTCTTCTAAACCCGGAAACTCAGGATAGATAGGATTGACGAAAGCTATGTTTCGTATTGTCGTAAATCTAATCCCTGAAAACTCAGTGTTTATGTTTCTGATGTTCAGCATATGCCAAAAATACTCTATTTAATTGAATTTATTATTAAGTCAGCTGGTACGTTCATGGTTAATAAGCTAGTAAATAAAACTCCTGTAACGGGTTTCATAAAGCTTCAGAATTCATAGTTATAACTTATAGTGAATAGACTATATTTTACTGTATAACACTGAAAATCGCTAGATAGATCGCATGACAATCAGTATTACCTGACTTTAAGGGTGATTTTGGTGAGAAATGTATTATTTATGAGACAATAAATTAGAATGCGTCGTTAAAAGGTGAGATGTAAGTCACTAAAACTGCTCTAGCTTTTGCGTCTTTCTCTTCTGTGCTGATTTTTTGATTGTCAATATCACCCAACATCTGAACTATGCAGTGGTAGTAAGATATGAATCTTGCATCATTAAGTGAAAGGTTATATTTGGACTTTGCTTGAACGAAACGAGCGTTGCTATCGATAGCCTGCAAAACTCCCCGAGAGAATTTTTTACTTTGCTTGAAATGCGCCGACATGCGTGCATATCTCGATAACTTTCTGAAAATAGCTCGATTGTCTCTCAAAGACGAAATCATAGCGGAATAGTCAAATTGATGTCCGGCATACTTTGGAGCTTCAACTTTAGATGACATGTATTCAAACATCGAAGACATAATTTTGCTGAAAACCCTATCTTCACAATCTGTGATAATTTGTTCCATCTCTATTTCCAATAGCCTTAAATCTATAATAAGATATATTACATATAAATAATTTGAGAGTATAGGTTAAGTTCATGAGCGACGAAATTATTACGGTATCGATTGATGATGGCCACTTTAACAACAAAGGCCAAATCATTGGCAAGGATGGTCACATCATCAGCTACCTTTCTCCTAGTTATGTAATGAATGGGTCTAATAGTAGCTTCGGCGTAATGGGTAATGAGGACACCTCTGAATTCACTACACTTGATGCACAGGGTAATACCAAGACTTTCACAACCTTTGAGCGAGTTCGCTATGGTGAAGAAGAAAACATGGTCGAGACACAAAGCCATGAATACCTTCATAGTGAAGCTAACCGTGTAATGGTTCATTCAATGCTCCACAAAATGGGATTGGCTGGAAAAAAAGTAGCGCTAATTACCACCTCGCCAATTCGCCGGTACTTTAAAGCGAACGGAGAGGTTGATCAGCAATACGTAGATAAGCGTAATGCAAACCTTATGCAGCCGGTCTATCCAGCGCTTGAAGGTGTAGAACCTGTTGAAGTGGTCTCTGTCGTCCAAATCCCTGAAGCCTATGCTGCCTTTTTGTCTTTGTTGTTTGATTACCGGGTTAACAGCGGAAAAGGGCAATTAAAAATTCAGCAAGATTATAAGAGTGTTGATATTTTACTTTTGGATTTTGGTGGCCAAACACTTGATGCTGGTGTTATCTCAAACGCTCAACCCATGAAAGCTGACTGCATAACCGCTGAAGGTGTTGGTATGTTAGCGGTTAACGAGTTGGTTTACGACGAACTAAAAACCTATCGTCGAAAAATCGATCGTCGTGAGATCATGGACATTATCGAGACTGGCAAATTTAGAACTAGCAGACACACCGATAACGTAATTGACGTAAGTGAAACGGTCGGAAAATCAATACGCAAAGTTTACGAGAATGGTCTTCATAATATAAAAAGTAAAATCCCATTTGGCGATTTTGACATGATTCTAGGTGCTGGTGGCGCTCTAAAGAACCCTACAGTAGCAAGAACGATTAGCGGCCTAATACCGGAAATTAAACTCATTGACGAGCCAATGTATGCAAATGCGAATGGTGGTCTAAAGTATTTGATCAAAATGATGAGCAGTAAATAGGAGCATACATGACTCCACTACGTGTAAGGTTAACTTTAAAGTTTGTCAATGAGTCGGCTAGAGACCTTGTTAGCAATGCAAAAGAGCAAGGTGATCTCGAAGTTGTTATACGTGAGATCGCGGAGAAAGTTAATAACCTGAATATTTCAACTGGTACTAATCACTCGTTGATTTCAGGTATCTATGCTCTATTCCACCAGCAAAGTATCAATGTGCATCCGGATACTGCGACACCAACGCCGCAGGACAAACCAATCTCACCAGTTCTTGAATCTGCAGATGATAATGGAAATGAACTTTCTGGACTTGAAGATGGAGCGAATGTACCTGAAAGCGAATCTTCTGGGGAAATGCTGCAAAGTGAGAACTTTCACTCTTCAGAAAAACAGGCTAATGAGGAGGATGGAAGGTTAGATATCATCGAAAATGGAAAAGTGGAAATAGAGGTAGATGATGCCCTTAAAAATTTTGAAATCCGGTTGCTGTAGCTTCCTAATACTGTGTTTTTCTAGTTTAGGTATAGCTACTAATGCGATGGCTTACACACCAGCTATTCAAGCCACACTATTCAACGCTGTAATGAAACAAGTACCGTTTACAAAATCAGAGTTACTAATATCTAAGACTAAATACCTACACCAATCGCTTAATTCTCAAGAGCAAATGTCTATGTATGGGCATGGCTCGCTGAAGGTAGCTAGTTATATGTACTTGGTTGACTTTTGGCGAGAATATTCTTTGGCCCAAGTGTTCAATGAACGTGGTACAAGCGTCAGTGATGAAGTGCTTAAAAAATATAACATTGACATATCACTTTTTAAGTTGCCTATGAAATTCTTTGGTCCAACAAACTTCAGTGTGAGTGATCAATGCTCAGTGAGTGCAAACCAAGCATTTACATATAGCTATTTAGATTTGTTGAAAGAAATTACCAAGTTACAACCACTTGTTAATGCCGTTAAAAACAATGACTCGCTGCAAGCGTCGATGTTCTACCTAAAGGCTTATTATTATCAAAGATTACAGTTAGCTAATACGACGCACACATATACAAATGATAACTGTCTTTCAGACATTAATGGCTTATTAACATGTGCTACTGACTATGTAGATATTAAAGCGTTTGGTGACGAGCGACTAAATCGGATGAAACGATACCAAGAACTTGAATGGAATAACTTCGAGTTAAGTCGTAGAAACAGAGAGAGATTAAGCACCTGTCCATTAACAGTTTGGAGTTATTTTAATAGCGCTGGTGGATTAGAACCACTTTCTGATGGGGCTTCAGTATCAGCATCAGAAGCTTTAAGCTTCAATGTTAGCGGAGGCGTTCTTACTCGCGCTAAAGATGTGTCAATCAACGCCATCATGAAAGAAAACAAGGATATTCTAGCTTACTTCTATAAAAACGAAGACGAAAAGGGGAACCCTGTAGACATTGAGTACAAAACAAAAGTTTTATCAGCAGTAGTTTTAACTCAAATGCAAACTGCTGTTTATCGAACAACAAACTATCTGAATGGAGTTGATATTTGATGCTACCTCAATATCCGATAAGCGGTAGCACTAAGAATTTTGAACGCGCAGAGATTTACAACCGCTATCTTCAACACGCTGACCTAAGCGAGCTAAAACGCTTGCATGAAGAGGTCGGCATCGTTATCAACTCTCTTAATGATACCCAGGTACCGACACTTGACTGCGCGAAAACCTCAAAGTCATTTAGCAACATATTCAAAACGGTTTTATATTTGTCATCTGAAGGGCAAATCAAAACATGGGATACAACAAAGGGCCGAAGACCGGACCGCGTTTTAGATAGTAGCTTTGCCCAATTAAGGAATGTGAATTTTAACGTTAGGAATGATACGTTCGAAGATTGCACCGCAACTGGCTTTAAACGATATACAAAGAAGCAAAAGACTCTACAGTTAATGTCTATCGTGGGGTTGCTCATTGTTTGTTTTGATAAACCCTTATCTGAATATACCTATTTATCGCAAATCAGAAAGCCAGAACTCTTCAAGTTACTCGATGAACTAGAAAAGGATTATGGTGTTAAGACTAATCGTGAATCGAATAAAATATTGATAGAGGACATGGGACCATATTTAAGTGGAGATCCCATTAACTTCATTAAAGTGGCTTTTCCACACGGAATTGTAGTTAGAAATGGTGTGACTTACCAAATTTACTGAGTCACACCATTAAGCTTTAGTTCAATTGCTTAATTTTCACATTCTTGCTTCTAGTGAGAATGCACCGTAGGCACCATGCGTTTTAATACTGTGCATTAGCTTGTCACCAGCACCAAGACTAACTCGTTTAAGTAAGCGATCGTAATGCAGAGTAGCGGCCACAAAAAAAGCTAGATCTTCTACACTGTGTTCCGGAATGAAAAGGTTGTCCATGTTCTTAACAACAGAATGAAATACGTATTGTGTTGGCAATAAAACCTGTTGGTTAAAATCACTTAAACCATTTTGCAATGCGGTAAAAAAGAATTTCAAATAAACTGAGATGTCGAAAAACCCATTTGTTGCATGCAAGAGCACATGTTGTCGGTAGTGATCAACTGGCTTAATAAAAGGCTTTAAAGGCGCGATTGAATCAACAATAGAGCTATTAGTAATTCCATTCAGTAAGTAAATGTCATCGTCAGCCGCAGCTGCAAAATCAAATGCCAGATTCAAAGCTCTCTGTAAATTTCTTTTCTCTGCTGTATCTTCAAACAAAGAAAGGTACATTTCCATCGTTTCAACAAATACCGCTTTCAATATAGCGTGGCTTTCTTTGCTGTGAGGCACGATAGCATCAGCTGCTTTAGCTGTATTGAAAGAAGACAACTCTGACTTAGTGATGCAAGATGAGATGTAGCTGTCACTAGATAACGCCTGGCGTAACTCTGTAATCTTGCCGTAAACACTTGTTAGTTCTGATTCGAACTCAATCGCTTCCGTGGTAAAGCCGCCTGTTGCCGAAGCCTTTAATTTTTGCTCAACCGTCAAGCCTCGCCCCAAGTTAAAGGTTAATGACTTAAACCGCTCATTGAAATGAGGGAACTCTTTTGTGAAATCTTTAATAACAAGAGAGAACTCATTTGTCAGATATTCAAAATCTGGTACCAATAAGAAATCAGCTACCATTTTCTCGAACGGAGAACGAGCTATTACCTCTCCACCCACCAATGGTGTTAGGAAAATATTTGCTTGCTTAAAGACAGCTAGAATATCTTTGTGGAATTGGTTACCAAAACCATTAGATGAAATGATGGAAGCATTACCCACTAATTTGTCAATATGATTGTCACTAAATACTCTCATTTAAATTCTCCAATGAGTAGTGAGGAGATAAAGCTCCACCTAAGTTATTACTGCGGACGGCCTCTTTGATGAAACCGTTAAGAGTAGGGAAATCATCAGCGGTAAATGAAAGATGGTCTTTCAGTTTCTTTCCAGACAACGAAAAGAGACCTTTATCATTTGGATTCTCGTTGATACCTAGCTTCTGCATACATAGATATAGCTCACTGCCAATTTCATGGTTTTCAAACAAACGAAAGTGGTTGTTAAGGCTTTCTACGATTGCAGAATCAATCTCGCTATGTGGCTTAATATCACCATGCGACATCTTTACAACTAAATCATAAAACCAATCGAAGAAATCAGATTCAAGGTTTTGCATTAAACCCAATGTGACAAAAACACCGGTTAAGATTGCATGCTGCTCAAACACAGTTTGGATACCGTCATTCACTTCAAAATCACCGAAGTATGACAAACCATTAGCAATAGATTTTTCATCATCAGTGTGGATGTTATCCGCAATTAGCTTCTGTGGACTTATGATTTCCCCAGCTAGCAAGCTCGCAACACTTTTACTATCAGGCTTAATAAATACCGAGTCAAAAGGAGCAGTGTTAAGTCTTAGAGCAAGTGTCCGCAACATCAAGCTTTCTGCTCGATTCTGGTCGGAACCGCAAAAGCGATTAAGAATCTTCCCTTCTCGATCGTTTCGACTAATAAGTTTCTTTTTCTGTTCGTCTGGTAAGCACTCAAATAATGAAAAATGTGAATTTGTTGCTCGAATGCCACCAGCCAAAAAGTAACCAATAAATCCAATCATCCAACCAGATATAACGTTGACTTTTTCAAGATCCAAAAAGAAAGAGGGAGCTTTACTCTCGAATTTCTCGAAATTACGGTGAAAAAAGAACATATAAATAGCCATAATCACTTCAAGTTTGACTTGTGGTAAGCATTTATAGTGATTCAGCATGCCAAATGGTTTTAAGAACTCCGGACCGAATTGCAAAGTATGGTTTAACTTTGTTTTGTTCAGGAATTCAGAATAAGCAATTTTCTGAGTCTCAAGCATTGCATTAGCAGACCCATACAGCTCTCCGTATGCGTTCAAGCGAGCAACACGCACTTGTAAGTTGCTGTTGAACAGCTCAAGGCCTTCCAATATTTTGCGTTGTTTTTGTGCTGCGTCGATACGAACTTGCTCTTGGTGTTGAATTAACCATAACTGATAGGCACGGTTTTCGTTCAACTCGCGTTTACGCATATTGCTTTCGTAGATGCTCAATAAAATATTGCTCATATATCTATTCCTTCGCCCTTGGGCGTAAATCTTTTTCTAAACCGATTATATCATAATTATTATTGAGGTAAACACTATATCATAAAAATTATATGATAAATTGCTTTTAAATTCGCTAAATATCCATGACTCAGGTGTATCTGGATTCTACGATACTTGTCAGTAACTCAAAACAATTATATTATGTATTATATATTTTAACTTTAAGTGTTTTGGGTTGTCTGATGTCAGCAAATTCAAGTGAGAAAACCAATACTAAGCAGGTAGAGTCGGACGTAGTTCAAGCTGTAAGCCAAGCTAAGTCTTCAACACCTGCAGAAGCTTTTGCTTTCTACACAAAAGTGTCATACATGCAGACAATTGCAATGCAGAAAGACATTATCAATGGCTTACAGAAAGATAAGAGACGATCCTTTATCTTAAATGTAGTCTTGGTTGTCATTTGTTCAGTCCTTGCTCTTTGGCCTGCCGCTGACCCTAAATACTTCTCAATTGATACCGAAGGGAATTTCGTAGAAATAACACCTCTGGACAAAGAAATCATCAATGAATTGGGAATGCGACTTTGGACTGAAGAGTGCATTACAGATTCACTCGAATTGAGTTTCCTTAACCCAGTAAAACGTCTGACTAAAATATTAGGGAAGTGCTTTGATGCAAAAGGCAGAACTGCATATCAAGTGTGGCTTTTTACTGGTGACAATAATGCTCCGAAAATTCAGGTTGGCCGAGCGGGTGAAATACCTTCTGATTCTGAGATGGGTATCATCATGCGTAAACGTCAGTCAATGTCGGCTAGCCCGAAAGCACCTTCTCGCATACGTGAACTACCACCTCTTATGGACCCTGACACTGGCAAAGCTATTTTACAATGGGAAGTCACCATGCCAGTTATTATTCGTAAGGAATCAGGTACTCAAGGTAGTGGTACTGGTGACATCGTTGTTAAAGTCAATCTAGTAAGAACTAATGATAAATCTTTCCCGAAAGGTGTTTCGATTGCTTCTTGGTCGGTGACTGCAGGTGACCAGTTATGAAGTTCGGCTTAACAGTATTGCTACTAACTTCTTTAATAAGTCATTCGGTAAATGCCAATGACTTAGGCTTAGATGATTTAAATATGATGCTTGGCAAAGATATTGCCAATGCAGAAAAACGCGCCTCTGATAAAGTTAATGAATCTAGAGAAACCAATAGCAATACAGCTAATGCGGAATATTCCGCTGTTAAGCCCCAGTCAGTTCCTCAAGCAAAAGGTGCACAGCACAAAGAAGAAACCAAGCCAAAAGATAACGGTCGGGGCAGAAGTCGACTCGCTAGACCTGACAGAGATGTAGACCCAGAAGCCTATGATGCATATATTCGCACATTAGCTGAAATCTTGACTCAGTTGGATAACCCTGAAAAAGTTCTTAACGCCAAAGTAAGCTTGGGCGAAATGGTACTGTCTCCGAATGATATTTACGCGGCTCGGGCTATTGACCAGGTTATTGAAGAAGCTGAAAACAGCAACCTCGTGGATACTGAAGTGCTTAATTTGCCATATTCAATTGACGCTGTTGACCGATATAAAACTTACGACATATACATTAGTGATACGGGCACAACACAAATAGAGTTCTTCGATGCTATGGGCAACCCATGGCCGATCTACTACAACAGCGACGCGCCTAACTTTAATGTACTTAAACAGTCAATTAACACTCTTTGGGTTACTTCAAAGATGCGTTATAAGAAAAGCAATCTATTCGTTACGCTCGATCAGTATCCAGCAACAATTCAGTTTAATCTTATTTATTCATCTACTCAGCGACATGGTATAGCGACTTTTAACTTACCATTCATTAGCCCTGTATCTAATCAGGTAGTTAGTAACCCTACGAGTGCTGGTGGAAATTTAGATACAACATCTAACGATAATAAAGGTAATGGGTACCAAGTTGACTTAAATGGAAGTCAAAGCTCTGGCCCTAACTCTAACTTTTCAAAAGTCGCATTGACAGTGGCAAACGTTCCCCAAAGTGAACTCTCTTACTTAGCAAATACAGGTTTCTTCAATTCTGGTTCTGAAGCTAGTAAGAAAGCTAAATCAATCAAAGTGAGTGATAACAAGGTCGCGCAAATTTGGTTCTACAAGGACAAATTTATTGTACGCACCCCGTACCAACTATTGGAACGATATGAGTCTGTTGTGAACTCAGGTGGAGCAATGAAAGTTTTTGTTGCTAAAAACCTTAACTCAATAATCTATTTCGAGGGCAATCAAAGTGAGTTGGAGCTCATTATTCCTGATTATCATCGTTACAGAAAAGGATGGAACTAATGAGATCGGTTGATGAGATTGATGACAACGAATTGAATGGTGATGTGGATGCACAAAATGGCGAACAGCCAAAGATTAATAAAAAAGGCCATCCAGCTCTTACTAAGCGTCAGAAGTTTTTCTTTACGATGGCCGGATTCATCATTATTCCTTTAGTTCTTTTTATCATAGTGAATTCAGTAATTGGTAGTGGTGAACAGCCATTAGAAGTAACTGATGCTCAAGATAGCAGCGGAGTTGTTAGTAGCATTCCTATTAATAGCGAAGGTGTTTCGGAAGAGCAGCAAAAGCGTGTGGCAGAAGGTCTAGAGCAAGAAAAGAAAGAAGTTCTTAGTGGAGAGGGGACGACTACTGGTGAAGGTATTTTTGATGTCGCTTTAAAAAATAACGATGGGTTAGCAAAGGTAGACGCTTCCTCAGTTGATATTAATGAAGGTGTTGGAGCTAGTACGGAGAAGAAAAGCACCAATAGATTCGAGACGAGTGAGAAAAAGACTACTGAAACAGTAAGCGATCAGAAAGAAAATAGGTTCAATACTAAAGCTGGAAAAACGACTATTAGCGCAAATGAAGCAAAATTATTAGAAGCAAAATTTAAGCAATTGAAGGACAAGTCTGACCTCTCAAAGAATAATGAAAATAAGCCCACTGAAAGTAACTTTGTAAATCTTCATCAAATGCTTTATGTGGAACCAACAGAGGCAGAATCAAAACAAAAATCTACGCAGCAAACAGCGCGGGTTACTCGTCGCGTTAGTAATACAAATCAATCGAGCTCATCATCGACGTCAGACAATGGGCAATTTACGTTTGACTTGAGCGATCAAGCTTTCAGTGAAATTTCTGCCAATTCAGATGTTAATAGTATGCAGAATTCCACTCCTCAATCTTTCGCGTCGTCGACAGATATTTCCAGTAACCAAACTGGAGAAGGGCGAGGGTTTTACATGGGAGACATGATAGTTGGCGAAACAAAGAACGGTCTAAAAAGTACAACGACCAGTAAGTACCTAATTGTGAATATCCCGCAAGGTGTATTAGCTGGCGCCAGAATGGTTTTCACTCCCACAGTTGAATACGACACTTACGTTTTCGAAAGTAACGAAATTCAATTGGGCCGTCATAGAGCTCCAATTAAAGCAATTATTGTTACTCCAAATGCAGAATTAGAGACAGGCTTTAGAACGGATGTCGATTATCACACCATGTACAAATTAGGAATGCTGTGGGTTTATGGTATGTCCAAAGGAGCAGCCCAATTAGTAACAGCGTTTGGTAATGATGTTAAGTCAGACAATTCGACAACGGTAATTACAAGTGACTACGGGACCAAGGAGCTGATTATTGCTGGAGCTGGTGGTGTTGCTGACGCAGCTACCGATATTGTGAAAAAAGAAACTTCAATTCCGCCGACTGTGACTGTTGGTGCAAATGAAGTTGTAGGAATTATGTTTGTCGAAAATTTCAATCCTACGTGGCTACCTGTTGTGCCAGATGATGAATATTCGCTCTAATCAAAAGTGTAAAGGCTAATTATGAGTAACGATAAATTTCAAAACCATGTTGAATCTGACGAAGCGACTGCAGCTTTGGCAGACAGCAACACATTTAACCCTGACGCACTGGAATTGGATGCGGATACCCTAATTGATGACGATCTAGAAACAATTAGTCTGTTCAATCCAGATGGTGGTATTGAAGAGTTAGAGCCATTTAATCACTTAGATGCTGGTCAATCTCAATTTGATGAAAATCTAAATTTCGATACCTTTGGTCCTCAAACACTGACTAGCTCTGATGAAGATGAATCAATACAGCTTGAGACTCTTCTTGAAGATGAAAATACGGGCGATTCGTTTAGTAGTTACCAAGTAAATCCTGAATTGGAAGTTGAGACTGAAACTCAGAAATTTTCATCATTTGAAGTGAATGAAGATTTGGAAAACATTCAAACAGAAGATGAAGCAGATCATGTCCCTGTCACTGAACATCCTAATGTCAGTCCTTCAGACTCTACCCAAGTCAAGAAAACGCTTCCGACTTGGAAAAAATGGCTTTTCATCATTCTTGGTGGATTCGCTACATTGATAGTTCTTAGTGTTTTAATAACTCTATTAACCGCAGACAACAGCAATAATGGCCAAGTAAATAGTGGTCCGGCTTCTACACAAACAACTTCAAACGCAAGTTCTGAGCAGGACACCTCAGATTCAGCACCTTTGCAAGATACGGTTTTAATCGACACAGGTATTTTCAATGCCTTAGATGAAGAGAAAGAATCCATTACTACTGAAGATTTCACTAATTCAGATGAGACGACAGTATCAACGTTAGGTAGCTTGCAACAGCAATTGAACAAAATTACAGCTGAACGTAATGCTTACAGAACGGAGTTCGAGAAAGAAAGAGAAACATCATCTCTATTGCGAACACGTAGTGCTGAAGCTGACCAAAGAGAAGAAGCTCTTCATAAAGAAATCTTTACTCTTAAAAGCCAAGTTCAAGATGCTAATGCTCAACTAAACCAAGAACACAAATTGAGACTGCAGCGCGAAGAGCAACTTGAAGAAGCGAACAAAGAGTTGTCGATTGCAAAACGCAGCTTAGAAAATAATGACCAAAAACGTCAATTGTTAGAAAAAGAGTTAGAACGCGAACGCGACCGAGTAGAGCGAATGGTTGCTGCTGACTCTGATGGGCTAAAGGATGTTACTACTCTCATTGCTGCTATGCGGGACGATTTTGATAAGAAATTTTCAACGAACGCTCGAAACCAAGCAGATTCAATGCTTTCAGAACTAAAACTGGTATCTATTGACCCTAAAACAGGGAAAGGCGAGTTCTTAAAGATGAAGAATGGCAAAGCGGTATCGTCTCTAAAACTTACATCCGGTGAAACCGTTATTGGCCGAGGGAAGATAGACAGTATTGATGTATGGGGTTGCATCTATTTTGAAGATGGCGGCAAATATGAACCTATTGGCGGATTCTGCAAATAATGCTTGATGGATTAACAGGGTTAGTACTCAAATTCACGGTACTTATATACAGCTTAGCGATTGTATTTGGCATCTATCTGGTGGTTTCAAGCTTTATAAATCTTAACAAGCTAGCAGATACGCAATCTCAAATGTCGCAACAAGAGGTAACTGGGCCATCCCTAATTACGAAAGTGTTGTTTGGAACATTATTGGTTGTGTCCAACATAGTTGCTGTAGCTACTGCCATAAGCCTTGGCGCATCAGAAAGCACTGTAGTTGACCCAGTTAATTACTTGAATTATTCAACTGTTACCGATGGGGTTGATACCAATAAGCAACTGATCGTTTTTATAAAAGCTGTATCTCGTTTTATTGGCGCAGTAGCCATAACGTCAGGCTTAAAGTACGGCGCAGACATGATGCATCCAATTGAAAATATCAGAAAAACAGCACGCTATAGATTGGTGTGGGGCGTTTTCGCCTCAGTGTTTTTCCTTTTCCCTGAATTATTACCGGCTGGTCTCCAGCATATATTTCCACAACTCGAAGATATTGTAGAACTTCTACGCTCCGTTCCATAAGGATATTTAAATGAAAACTTTACTAAAAACTAAGCTGTCAATGCAGAAATACAAACAACTGATGATTATTGCAGCGTTTCTACCTTTCTCTAGCGGAGCTTTCGCTGCTACTAGTATTGAAACAATGATTACAAATGGTTTGAAACTGCTAGGTTGGGCTGGGCTTATTGTGACCGCAATAGGCGTATTCTGGGGTATTTGGTCATTTATCACTGGCTTTATGGGTTTATCTAAAATGGGTGACCAACAGGCTGCTCCGGACATTGCCAAGAAGTTCTGGGCAAAGATCTTTTCTGGTTTAGGTGCCGTTCTAGCTATCGGCATTCTTTACGGGGCTGCTGTTTACTTGTTTGGTACCGCACAGATTTTCTCTGCTTTATCAATGGGCGGTAACACAGCTGAATCATTCCTTCAACTGAACATTAAATAGTAAGAGGGCCCCTTTTATGAGCATTGCCGATTGCCACATTTCAATTAACCGAACTATCGCGGTCGATTATCAAGCCGAATTAAACGACCCTAAGTTTATTGAGTTGGCTAGGCAATGCTTAATAAGAGACGGGTATAAATGCTCTCTTTGCGGGTTCACGGCAGTAAAAAACGGTCAACAAGTTGTTACAAAGAATGGCCACTATAAACGAGAAGATTTTAGACTCGATAATTTGACTACTGTCTGTCCATATTGTTTCCTTGGTCAGCGTCTTGGCCACTCAGCATTAACGGATGAATTGACCTTTATCTATTGCCCAGAACTATCTCAAGCCGCGATAAATAATATGTTAAGGCAAATTTACTTTTATGAGGGATTAGATACACCTGAGCATGACCCTTACGAAACCCTGTTACCACCAGAGATTCAAGGTGTAATAGACATGAAGGAACAATCTAGCGTTCTTCTTTCTGAACTTCGAGAGCGTGTTAGCTTGGTTTCCAAGCAATTTGATTATTGCTCGCTTTCACATCTCAAAAATTTAACGGGATTTTTGTTCGATTTGGATGAAGAAAGTTATAAAAAGCGAAATCTTTTCTTTAAGAATGTCCGCTATTTGATCAAGCCTTCTACTTTGATTAAGTACAACGAAACTTACTCGAAAACAGTTTTTTCTCATTTAAATGGATACAAAGAATTGGAAATGAGTAAATCAGTCACTGTAATTGATAAGAGCTTATTCAATGGATAATACTTACTGCGCTCTATGGAAGGTAAATCAGACCCAAATTGGAGACGCATTGTTGTTTGTAAGTTCGGACGGACGGTGCGAAGTAATTTCAAATGATGTCGATATCAACACCATTATTTCCGAGGCCGACACACAATATGTCTATTCAAACTTCGAGCACTATCTAAATCCATTTACCAGCGATAAGCTTGTAGTACTTCCATTATCTGAATTTGAAATGAAATATGTAGCTTCTTTGCTAGGTACGAGTCTACCGTGTATCAATAGGCCAGTATCAAAAGATTTTATTGTATTTCTGAAACGCTTCCATACGCACTACAGCAGTATGAGAGGGCATCTTGAGAGGGGAGGGTTCATTGCAAATGAGTCGGATAACTCCTTTTTACACTCAATAAAATGGCTGTCCAGGTCAAACGTTAGAATATATCCAACAGAGTCATTAATGGATAAGCACGCTTATTGTACTCGATGGTCAGGTAGCCATTGGGGAGAAATGCTTTGCTTGGGTACGATATTGGATAAGCCGACCCGAGATCCAAAAGCCCTTAAAGGTCTCCGAGCAGATCCGTCACGAATAAAATTTATTGATGGTTGCGCATTCCTGCTTGTGAATATAAACAAAACAAAGGTACCTGTAGATTTCCCTCTTAATACTCCTGTGTGGATGACTAACATTGAACTGCAGGCAATGCTCGAAGTCGATTCCAATACACGTTTTGAGGTTGAGGATATCCTAAGAGCAACGATTACACCGCATTCTCACGAAATCTTATCCATTTTAAATGACAACTCCCTAATGTTAAGTGTCACATTTGGAATGGCTATTAGAGCTTGTTTGAGATTATTTAATGGTAGTTGGTCGAGTGCTTTCTGGTATTCCGTAGAGAGAGCGAGATGGCTTTCTCTATTTAATGAAGTAAATGAAGTTTACCCATTGCAATTAAGCGGGTTTGGTTCTGGTGCGATGAGTTTTTATTGCTGGTCTGGTGACTTATTTAAAATATGCGAAATGCTCAAGATACGGGCCTCAGTTTTAAAACAATCAGATTATGATCTTGACGAACTACTTCTCGAAGAAATCTCCTCAAATATTAAGCGTAGATACAGCGATTTACAGACAGAGCAGCCTGATGAAACGTATAGCAACACGATTTGAACAATCTATTTTGACTCAATTACTCTGCGAAATTGAAATGTTAGATCCTACTCCAATAGCCACATTGGATAAGGTGAGTGAGTTTAAAACTCAAAGTCAAAGAATCAATTATGTAGAACAACTGATTAAAGAAGCGGATAAGGATTAGAAAATGGGACAGATATTTGATTCTTTTAAACAATTTGTTCTACCAAAAGTGAACAGTAATAGTCGTGATTTAGCATCATACATTGACTTAGAAATGCCTTGTTTGGTTGATCGATTTGTCAACATAACTCGAACAGGTAAGAGATTAACAATCATAAAAGTCGATGGTTATTCTGATTTGCTGTCTTCTACTACGTTTGCTGAAGCTAATAATGCTCTTTTAACACTAATGAAGCGATTATACCGAGAAAATACTATTGAGATTGCTTGGAGTATAGAGTCAGATCCTCACAATGTCATAAAAGACCTTAATAATGGTGTGCGAGCCGGGCGAAACAGTGCAAAGGTACTAGGTATTGATGACAGTCTCTATTTCGATGACGTAATTAAAGCGAATATAGAGGTCTGCACTTCAGAAGACAGTTGGATAGCTGTTTGGACTAGCCCTAAGATAGATGCTAGTTATGTCGGAGGAAAAATAACACCTGTATCGACGGAATCAAGTGTCATGAAAAACATTCATGCGCAATTAGTCGGTGAGGCTGGGAACCCATTTAAATCTGACGCATCTTCAATAGTGGATCATCAAAAAAATGTAAAAGAAATATGTGAAACATTTTTTGATATGGGCTGCGTTGTTACACCGTTACCCTCTAAGATAGCTGCAAGTTTCTTGAATGAAAAATTCAATGCATCTCTTGAAAACGTACCCTCACTTCATTTTATTGACGATGAACGAATGGCCGCTCCGGGTATAACACCAGAAACTATCAACACAGAACGGCTAGAACAAGATTTTAGTCGCTTATTTGTAAACTCTCTGTCCGAACAAATATCGAGAAAAACATTAGTTGAAGATGACTATATGGATGGTGTTTTAACAGACGGTAAGCGATTTTATGCTACTCACACAGTGGATGTTGCGCCGAAGTCTACGGTTCCATTTAGCCAGCTCAGAAAACTATTGAAAGGCGTACCGTACAGAATTACGTTCATCATTAAACCAAAGCGTCAAACTTTGATGGAGAGAATCAATCAGAGTCTCAATACCTTTGGTCGAGCAGCTGAAGCAAACCGAGATGCTTATCGTCAGTTTAAGTTTTTACGCTATGTACGTGAAGAATTTGAGCATCCTACAGTTCAGCTACAAATGGTTATCGTTACTTGGTCTGATAACAAGGCTGATTTGATTCGATATTCTGAATATATTTCTACGGGTTTAATTACCTGGTCTGATGCGGCGATTACTTTTGACAACATTAGCCCTTGGCAAACATTCGCTAGCAGTATTGCTGGAATAAACGCGACTTCTTATGCTGAATCGTGGCTTTGTGACCCAGACCGATTGGTTCATATATTGCCACACCAGAAATCAGCTTCAATGATTAAAAGCGCTCCAATTATCTTACGTGATTCTTTGAGTGGAGAGCCACTGTTTTACGGGCCTCAATTGAAAGAGCAAGATTACGACTTAACACTTTATCTAGCTAAACCTCGTCAAGGTAAATCTCTATTAATGAACGATAAAGGCATTAGTAACCTTGTTAAAGGCGCATCTGAGGGGCTTAACTTACTTGGAAGCTTAGATATTGGACCTAACGCAGCCGGTGCGTTTCAGCTAGCACGCATTATGCTTTCTAAGAAGCATGGTATTGAAGCAGCTAAACGGATGGTTGCTTATCATAAGTGGGACCCTGCTAAGCGTGGTTGGTACGTTAACCCGTTAGATATTGGTTTTGGACAGACGCATCCCACACCGATAGAGAAGACTGCAATGATCAGTTTTTATTCTGCTATCTGTTGCGAGCCTGAATCTGGAACTGTCGCTGATGGTGTAACAGACCTTTTAAGCCAGGTTATCGATATTGCCTTTGACAATGGTATTAGTGAGCGTTTATCAACCCAATTTAATCCATTGGAAGTTCCAATTTTCGATGAGGTCATCAAAAAGCATAATTTAAAGATAGAGAAACCTCGGATTCAAGGGCGAAACGTTAATCAATACATTTCATTTTTCGAATTGAGAGACATGTTGTTCCAGTGCGGTGAGCTGGTGTATGCACAAAAGGCGCATTTGTATGCTGTTCCCACGGTAACTACACTGCTAGATATTCTGAACTCTGACAAACTGCTTATTGAGAAATTCAATAGGACGCATGAAACGCTAGTAGATAAAGTCTCATATTCTTTGAGTCGTCATATGACTACATCAGAGCATTTAACGAAACCTACCACATTGGATTTCCAAGATGCTCGAATGATTAGTTTTGACTTACTGCCACTTACGGCTGAAAAAGAGTCAAAAGCTGGTACAGTTCGATTGTTTAGTGAATACATACTAGCAATGAGTATTGTTATGAAAAATTTCACCATCAGTGACTCATTACTAACCTTTAAGCATTTGGGTCACATCTACCACGACTATTGGAGGGAAAGAATTAACCAATTCGCTAACTTGGACAAAGTGCTAAATCTGGACGAATGGCACATGATGACCGTTAAAAAGACGCTTGATAATGGTCGTACGATATCTCAACCAATTGCAGGTGCAGAATATGTTGATGCCCTAATTAAGCAAGCCCCAAAATGGAGGGTGAGCATTAACATTGCAACTCACTCCGCTAACGATTTAACGCAAGTTATGCGTCAGAAGGCTACAAACATCTTTTTCTATAGTGGTTTTACTGGTGAAGAAGCGAATGAACTCAAAGATTTGTTCAGTCTGTCGGATCACGAGGTTAAAATCCTAAGTGAGTTACACGGACCACAGGCGAATGTCGGTACTGAAATGCTCTATATTCACTATATAAACAATAGTCGAATCAAAGGTGCAGGCCGATGCGTTAAGCGTGTAGAGTTCTTATGTGCAGGTTCATTGTTATGGGCTTTAAACACTTCTGCAGATGATTTGCCTCACAAACTTCGACTAGAGCGAGACTACCCTCAACTGCCATGGCTGAATGCACTCATTGAAGCATATCCAAACGGTTCAATGAGCAAGGAACGCGGTGATATCATTGAAATGCTCAAGCAAAACCGTGGTGTTGATATTGACTCAGAATCGATAGAAACAAAGTTATACGCAGTTGCAGAGAAAAAATTAAAAGAGATTTCATATAGCAAAGTTGCGGTAGATATTGTTCAAGAGCTTAGACATTAAATTTAAGGGGCCTATTGCCTCTTAAATTTAAACGGAGAAAACATGCAAAATAACAATCGATTACCAAAAAGGTTTTTCTCACATTCAACTTGCTTACAGTTAACTGAGGAACGCAACACATATGGCATAAATACAATAACGGTTGACCTTGCTCCCATGGTAAATGGCAAGGCAGATTTCGGGCGGAAAATTCAATTTCAGTTATCGGAAGCCGAGCTAAATGAATTAGGCGGTGTTATTTTTGCCATGGATAAATCCAAGCACTTTGAGTCAGGGTATCATGGTTCAGATAAAAACAAGCTGCTCAAAATTTCACTTGTGAACGAGGGCATTAACTTCTTTATGTTAGAAAGTGCTGAAAAGAAACTCTACACAACATTGTCTTACGACAGGTATTTTGATGTCTATATAACGGTACTTGGAGCTATTGCACGAAGAGAGCAGGTATCACTGAGAGATATTGAATTGTCCATTCATCGGATTAATCAAGGGATTGCTGCTCTTACCAATGGTCAATAGCTTTAATTAGGCAAGGAGCGAGACATCAATCCCTCATTACTAAAGACAGTTGTACTTATAACCCTCAGTTGCTCGATATTCTTCTCGATGAGCTGTCCCGCCAAATGCAAGCCTATCCGAGAGATCTTTTAACGCCCTTTCATCCCATATTGAAACCTCACAACATGGGAATGGTGTCTTTAAGAATCGTCGTTGCTCAGATTTCATTAGTTCTGACCAGTAAACATTGAACACTTTGAACTTGTCAGAGAGATAGTTTTCAATCGTCGTTATTCTCTGCTGTCCATCCAAAAGTGCATCTGAGAATTTTTTTTCCCTGCCGGAATGCAGTTCATAATCGGCTGAGTTTTTAACATACACGCCATAATAGAGATCCAAATACAGCGATTCTATGAACTTCACTTCTTGGCTAGGTGTCCATTCAAATGGTCGTTGCCAGTCGGGTAGCGGTAGCCCCATTGCTGATCGTGTGGACCAAGTTGATGGTTCGATAGCTGCACGTTTTTTGCAGTTTAATAGATGCTCTATATCAAAAGCCTTGAGTACACCTAAACTTTGCTTTGGTGGTAGATTCCCATTCTGCATTTCTGTTTCCTTTTACAGTTAACAGCAAGATATGTGTGAGTTTAATAAAGTCTCATACTAAGTAATAAATATTCATACCAAGTAATAAACCATCATACTGGAAACGCTTCAATTTCACGTTCAAGACTGTATTCACGCTCAAGGCGATCACAAAGACGCTCGTACTCACATAAATGGATTGAATCTAAGGGGGTGAATGTCATTGTAGCTTGGTGAGTACAACGCTCTTGTAGATTATCCATTTCCTCGCGCTGTTCGGTTGTTAGTAGATCGTATCCAGTTGCTTTTTTAACGTTTGCCATAATCTCTTACCTTGTATGAATCATTATTACTTGGATTTATCTAGGTCACTGCATTTAGTATGAAACTATATTTTATGTACTAATCAGACATGCACTGACTCATCGTTGTTTTTGATGCCGTGAGTATGATTGTTTTTTACTCTCGTACAAGATACTCGATTTTGTCATTATAATAATGACAAGAGTTGTGTCAATGATATAATGACGATAATTATACGAAATTCATTTGAGTATTACTGAAGTGGTGATGAATAAGGAGTAGCTATGTTAAGAGAACTGTTAGAAGGAACAAACGGCTTTATATTAAGTGAACGTGTTGATGGGGCTTTGTATAAGGCGGATATAAAATCGATACCAGATAATGTCTTTTTAACCAGTGGAATCAACAAGCTTCTAACTTACCTGGGTATCGTTTTTAAGGACATTAAATACATTAAGCCGAGAATGGATACGCCGTGCATATATGGTGCTTGTGAAGTCTTAGGTGACTTGATCGCGGTTGAGTCACAACTTACATGGAAGGATTTAAAGCGTATTAAGCATCAGGATGGGGGAGTGTTTTACATTCGTATCGATGTTGATGGTAAGGTTTCAGACAATCAAAGGCTTGTTGTAAGTTGGGATGTTGAGAATATTCCTATAGAGACCATTACTATGTCTCCTGTACTTGAATTAATTAACAAAGCTAAAAGTTAGTATAATGCTTCCCAATAACCAGTATTCACAGATGGTGCAGATGTTAAGTAACGACGAAATTATTGATGAACTGTTAAAAGTGCACAATTTTACAAAAGACAGCGAACTAGCTAAACATTACGGAGTTGAGCGACAGCAAATACGTCAATTTAGAGATGCTAAACGTATCGGTCTGACGCAAAAAATCATCACAGAGCTTTTGGATAGGCGTGCTTATAAAGAAATTGTTTAATAAACAAATAGATATCCTGTGGATAACTCCGGCTTGAATTGGTGGATTAGTTATTGCCTAATATCTTCAACTAATACGGAGGTGAGCAATGACTATCTATTCAAAGTTAAGCAATGGTGCTGTCCCAATAGATAAAACAGCTTCTAACGTTCTCCGCCCTAGTCCAGTAGGAGACCGTTTTGAGGGTAAGAAAAATATAGGGAAGGCGGCCAAACTGTTTTGGGATTTTCCCAAGCCGCATGTAACCCTAAATTACAATGATGAGAATCTGACAGGCATCAAATTTGGTCGATTTACGGTTACTGGCAAACTTGCTAATGGTAAATGGCAAGTAAGATGTGCTTGCAGTAACTACGCGGAACGAAAAGCCAAAGCGATTAAAAACCCGAAAAATACATGTGATTGCTGCGAAGTGTGCAGAGAGCTTCTATTTCTTAGACGTAATGAAGCGCATAGGAAGGGTGATGATAAGGCAACTTGGGAAACGCTTTCATAGTTTTCACTAAGAAATTATCAATCGGCAAATACAATAAGGAATAATTAAGTGTCAGCTAAACAAAACATAAGCGAAGTCGTACATTACTTAACAGCGCAAGTCTGCAAGCGAGTTTTTTACAACTCCAATTACGGCATTATGATTTGTAAGGACGCTATAAAAAACTTCAATGATTACGATTTAGAACCATTGGTTGTACTTGGAGTTTGTCATTCCCAATTGCCGATGACTATGAAGCAGTATCACAAGCAAGGACAAGAGTTATCAATATCGGCATTTTTGTCAGAATTTTGGTCGGCAGACATCCGTGCTCCATTTATCGGAATGGGTAATATTAAGGGTACTCCAGATAGGTTAGTCATTGATAAACGTTTGAAGGAAGGTTTAAAAAAAGAGTTTTTTGACTGGCTGATTTCGGTTGATGTCCAATACGAATTCTCAAACTCTAGTGATCGACAGTTCACAGCTAAAGCCAGGTTTGTTCAAGAGAGACCTTGGAGTTATCGCCATGGTGATTTTAAGGCTTTCAAATCGAGCGACAGCAAGATGCAAGAAAAATATCCCCTAACCATTGATATATTAAATAGCGAAGATTTTCGTACCCACTTGTTTTTGGGTATACACGAATATCCACCACACAGACGCGAAATTCTTTTAGCGCAGTATCCTGAAGGACATAAACGCAAGAAGTTCGAAGGCTCGCTTGGGGGGCTCGATTTTGTTGCAACAGTTAATGACCTTCAACTTCCAAATGCAAATGATGTATTCGCAAACACCATGGTTTGGCATAAAGCTCAACCTGAAAAAGAAACGTTTGGGTTTTTGTTGATCAATCATGAAGACCAAGAATCTGAATCTTATGACGATGATGATTTCTACGATTCAGAGACAGAGATTGAAGAGGATGAAACCATTGATCTCACTTTGCATTGGCGTGAGCGTTTTGATGAAAATAAAACATTGCTCAACCAGGTAATGTACGATCCGTACTCAGGTAGACCATTGAACCGATGGCTAATAACACTGGATTCAGTGGATGGCTGGTGGGGCGAAGGGTATGTAGTGCACACCGGAAAACCATCGTTTGTATCCTCTTGGGGGTGGATCTCACACTTAGAGGCTATCTCGATGTCGGCCTCAATCAATTTTGATAAGGACCGATGTTTAGCAGTTTGTTTCAGCCATTCGCTATCAGATGATGACATTTATAAAAGTGAGGAATACCATAGCTTAATGCAGCAAGCACTATCTGCAGTAGTCGAGTATCTAGAGTCTGTCAACGTTGAATAATGTTGCAAAGTTACCGTTAGCGTTGAAACTTAAACGTTCACTTAAAAACAATTATATGATATATTACTTATAATGTTTTTATGAATAATTAGTGACCGGATGAGTGATTTTGATTTAAACAAACTGCAAGTGATGGCTAAGCATTTTTGTAAATTAATCGAAGAAAAAGCTAACCCTGAAATCAAATCCACAGTTGAACTTCTTAACAAGACCTTAGTTGATTTAGAAAAGGCAATTGCCCTCGATCAGGATTCCTCGATAAGTGAATATAACCTGTTGATTGACGACATCAATAGCCTTCAAGGTCACTATGAGTCTCTTCAGACCAAATATAATGATTTATCGGACACTCACAACGAATACACTCAAACATATCCAAAACACCTTGCCTCAAAGCTAAAAAAGAAATCTGAACGAGTAGACTTTTTGGAAAGTAACTGGGTTTCACCGAAGGTTCACAACAACGTCGTGACGGAGTTGGAAAAATTACAGAAAATAATTAATGGTCAACGTAGAACCCAGGTAGTGGAAAATATCCAAGGTAAAGATGGACTGAGATGTGATTTACGAAGAACACAAACCAATAAGTCTTATTTAGTAAAAGATTCCAACTTTAGCTTCCTCACACTTGAATGGAATTATGAGATCCTGACAAATTTCGGCATCAACATCTGTTGCTTGGTTAATGAGTACTTCAGACCTCATTTCCCTCACTGTACAGAGTTACAGGATGCTTGGCCTGATGAATTTAGTGACAAAATTTCAACCTTCTTCGAAGAAGAGTTAAAGCAGTATTTTCCTGTGCACTATGAAAGAGTAATCCTTGCCAAAGAAACAAGTATAGAAAATGCCAAACGACTGAGCCAAGAAGAAAAAGAACTATTAGTTTCAGCAGGATTCAGAAATGTATATGAAATAGTGTCTTCTAGTGACTCGTTCCTCGCTCGAACTATAAAAGGAGCAGATCATCGCCAATTGGAACTTATTAGACATAAACTTAACAGAGATTTACCTAAACCAAGAGGTCATGTTATGGCTAAGTCATTCATAGTGAGATAATTAACCAAATGAAATGTAGGTCTCCAAATATTGATCTAATCATTCAAGCCGATGTTAGTACACACAGGTTTCTTGACCCTGTAAATCTTGTAGATATTTACTGGACCATTCAAGACAAAGAAAAAGATAAATCAGTAATGAATGGTGTATTAAAGTTTATATCTCCGAGCTCTTACGGGAAATTCGGCACTCTACCTCTGTTGGAAGTTTTCGCTGCTATTTATATATGCCATCCTTCAGCTGGTGGCTATTTAAAGAAATATGCTAATTTCGATATTCTCGATGAAGAGTTACGTTCTTATTTAACCGTAAGCTACAGTCTTCCGTTATCCATGGATCTAACATCGCGTAAGCTTTTTAATGTTGGAGATGCTGAGCAGAATTTTCGACGTATTCAAGGTTGGAAAAATCTCTATCAAGATACAGATTTTGCTTATAGCTTTTTTACCGGTGTGGACATTCGTTGCGAAGATCGGAGTTTATTATTTCAAAAGATCGTAATTGAAAATTATGATAGACATGCGAAATCAAAGAGTTTCTATGAAAAGACCCATGCTATTAATAAACCACAATACTGTATGAAGCTTTATAACGTGATTTCTAGAGATAACATTGTTGCGTTGATCAACTAAGAGTTTGACACTGAATACCGACATGCTGGAAAGTTTTCGATTTAATAAAACTGTCTAAAAACAGTAGGTTAACCATGCATTTGTCTTATGTAAAAGGCAAAAAGCTATGGACAAAAATAATAAAATCGCTATAATGCATATACTTTATAAAGGTTTGGCGGTTTTGAGGATTTACCCGGTTCCCGCTTATTGAGTCAAACTAAACAGATGCAATAAGGATGGGAGCGATGAGAAAAGCGCACAGGGCACAGGGCACAGGGCACAGGGCACAGGGCACAGGGCACAGGGCACAGGGCACAGGGCACAGGGCACAGGGCTAATACTATGCCTATTTTCCGTGTTATGGCTGGGATTCTTCATGTCACCG
>Ga0075011_10000178_pt1 | contig 33021 bp, 25 predicted proteins | sample TARM_MetaG_T_14_FD_72354 | JGI IMG/M metagenome (GOLD analysis project Ga0075011, IMG submission 72354) | Freshwater microbial communities from Pennsylvania, USA, analyzing microbe dynamics in response to fracking - TARM_MetaG_T_14 | ecosystem: Environmental > Aquatic > Freshwater > River...
TTTAATTACTTGTAACTTAATTAATATTAAAGGGACTTCATCTGTATAAACTACAAATAAAGTCCCTTAAGATAATTCTATTTTTTTACCAACACCACTTGACAAAGAGCCTTTTAAATAAAAAAGGTTCAGAATTTTTAATCTGAACCTTTTTTAATTTAATTAGAATTTTTTGCCTGTAATAAAGTTATACCAAGTGCTACAAAGGCTATTCCAGTAATTTTACCAATCATTTTAGAAATATTTTTGTTATTTCTAATTTTTTCTGTAAGTGTTGATGAAAATAAAGCAAGAATTTGATACCAAACACAACCTGTTAATAAAAAAGTAATGCCTAAAATTAGAAATGGAATTGCACCATAAGTATTATCTGCCTCTATAAATTGAGGTAAAAAAGAAATGAAAAATAAAGCTACTTTAGGGTTAAGAATATTAGTTAATATTCCTTCTAAAAAAATCTTTTTATTACTAAGCTCTTTTTGATTTTCAGAGCTATCAACGTCTATGGCACTAGATTTGAAAGACTTTATTCCTAAATAAATAAGATACATAGCCCCTGCCCATTTTATTATATTAAAAGCTGTAATAGATTTAGCTAAAATGGTAGAAAGACCAAATGCTGCTAAGATTGTGTGGATAAGGCAACCAACAGTAATTCCAAAGGCAGAAATTACAGCAGATTTTTTGCCCTTACTCATTCCCTTTCCTAAAATATAAAAAGTATCAGCACCAGGAGTCATATTTAGTAGTATACCTGTTAAAATAAATAGTTTGTAGTTAAAAATTCCCCACATTTTAATCACTTCCTTCTTGTAATTGTCCTTTAAAAAATAAGTATTTTCTTAATAAAAATACCAATTTATTATAGCATATCTTTATTTATTTTGCCATAAAATTGAAGTGGAATAGAACAGTTTTTAATATAAATTAAATTTTTTGAAATAAAGCAGTAAAATTTCATTTTTTTCTTGACAACTTATGGAAAATATGTTAAAAATTATTAGCAATCACTCATATAGAGTGCTAAAAAATTGTTTGGAGGTATTTATAAAATGAAAGAAACAAAACAATTTCAAACTGAAACGAAAAAACTTTTAGATATGATGATACATTCTATCTATACTCATAAAGAGATTTTTTTGAGAGAACTTATATCTAATGCTAGTGATGCAATTGACAAATTAAAATATAAGGCAATAACAGACACGCATATTTTAGGTGATAATACAGAATTTAAAATAGAAATTATTCCTAACAAAGATGCAAGAACTATTACAATAAAAGATAATGGTATTGGTATGACTATGGAAGAAGTTATTGCTAATATAGGTACTATTGCAAAATCTGGTAGTAAAGATTTTATGGAAAAACTAAAAGAAGCCAAAGAAAATAAGGATATGGAAATTATTGGACAATTTGGTGTAGGGTTTTACTCATCATTTATGGTAGCAGATAAAGTAACTTTGATTACAAAATCTCCTTATTCTGATTTGGGTGTAAAATGGGAATCAAATGGTGAAGGGGAGTATAATATAGAAGAGTTGGAGGTAGCTACAAGAGGAACAGAGATTATTCTTCATTTAAGAAAAGATGAGGAAGAAAATACTTTTTCTGAATATACAGAAACATGGGAGTTAAAATCTTTAGTAAAAAAATATAGTGATTATGTAAGATACCCTATTATGATGGAATTTGAAAAAGAAAATCCTAAAAAAGATGAAAAAGGTGAAATTATAGAAGGTGAGTATGAAACAGAAATTGTTACAGAGACTTTAAATTCTATGACTCCTATTTGGAAAAAATCTAAAGAAGAATTAAAAGATGAAGATTATAATGAGTTTTATAAGGGAAAATTCCATGACTGGATGGATCCAATGAAAACTATTCATTATGCAGTAGAAGGAAATATTGAGTATACAGCTTTATTATTCATTCCATCTAAAACACCTATGGATTTTTATACAAAGGATTATGAAAAAGGTTTACAATTATATACTAAAAATGTATTCATAATGGATAAATGTAAGGACTTAATCCCAGATTATTTTAGGTTTGTAAAAGGGCTCGTTGACTCTAGTGATTTTTCATTAAATGTATCTAGGGAAATTTTACAACAAAATAAACAGTTAGAAGTTATTGCGAAAAATATAGAAAAGAAAATTAAAAAAGAACTTGAATTATTAATGAAAAATGAAAGAGAAAAATATGAAGAGTTTTTCACTAATTTTGGGAATGACATAAAATTCGGTGTATATGATTCTTTTGGAGCAAAAAAAGATTTGTTAAAAGATTTGTTGATATTTAACAGCTCATTTAGTGATAAGAGAACTTCGCTAAAAGAATATGTAGAAAGAATGAAAGAAGACCAAAAATATATTTATTTTGTAAGTGGTGATGACAAAGAGAGACTTAAAAAATTACCTCAAATGGAAAGTCTAAGAGATAAGGGTTATGAAGTTTTATTTTTCTTAGATAAAATAGATGAATTTGCAATCCAAGTTCTTAGAGAATTTGAAGGGAAGGAATTTAAAGCTATTAATCAAGGTGATTTAGATAAGGAAGCTAGTAGTGATGACAAAAAACTTTTAGAAGAAAAAGCTAATGAAAATAAGGATTTAATTGGGAAATTAAAAGAAAGCTTAAAAACAAAGGTAGCAGATGTTAGATTAACAAGTAGACTTAAATCAAGTGCAGTTTGCTTAGTAAGTGGAGAAGGAGTTTCCTTTGAAATGGAAAAAGTTATGAAGGAAATGCCAGGGGAAAATCCTATGGGACCTGTAAAGGCAGACAGAATACTTGAACTTAATCCAGACCATGATTTGTTTAAGACATTATCAAGAGCCTTTGATAAGGATGCTGACAGCTTAAATGATATAGCAGATTTATTATATTCTCAAGCATTATTAATAGAAGGATTCCCTTTAGATGACCCTGTTGATTTTAGTAATAAAATGACTAATTTAATAATAAAAGCAAATAATTAAAAAAAATACAAAAAGAGGACATAAGTCCTCTTTTTATGTGTTTTAAAATGGTATAATCATCCTATGATAAGGGTTAATAAAAATTAATTCAAATATAGGAGGTAAAAAAATGAAAAAAACAGGAATTTTATTATTATTAGTAGGTGTATTAGTTGCTTTAGAGGCATTAGTTAGAGGTCAAGGTAGTATTTCAGTAGAGAGTGCAATATTTTCTTTAACTTTACTAAATCTAGCTTACACAGTTTATTCTAAAAATGGAAATAAAAAAGAAATAAAAACTTATAAGGATATACAAAAAGCAGAACTAGAAAGAATAAAAATTCAAAGAACAAAGTTAGAAGATTTGAATACAGAATTTGACGAAAATGAAGTAAGAGATAAAGAATTTGTTAGTTTGATTAATAAATTTAGTAATATCAGAATAGAATCTTTACTAGAAAGTACAAAAGATAATTATAAAAAAAGAGAGTTACAAAGAGTTCTTAACAAAAGAAGAGCTTATTAAAAGCCAAAATTTTTGGCTTTTTTCTTTTTTTGAAAAAAAGAAAAGTCTATTATATATACAAATAATGAGTTAGAATAAACCAAGTTATAATTTGAATTAAGCTAAAAGGATTTGTATTGCTTAATAAATTCTAGTGTGTTACAATTGTTTCGTAATCATATATAAAAATTATAATAAGTATTTATATTTTGATGAAAGCCTATATACAAATTATAATTAAGGAGATATTAATGGAACAAATATTTGGAGATTTTTTTATTAACTGTTTAGCCTTGTTAGCTATTGTAAATCCTTTTGGAAATGTACCTTTATGTGTAACTATGAGCGAGGGGATGAATCCCAGAGCACAAAAGAAATTATTTAATTTGATTATTTATACTGGCTTTACCATAGTTGTATTATTTGGTCTACTAGGAGATGTATTTATGACTTATTTCTTTAGGGTTGGTATGAAAGAAATAAGAATAGCTGGGGGAATACTACTGATAGTAGTAGCACTTAAGAATCTTTTGTTTTTTAAAGCACCTAAAAATAAAAACAATGGTGAAGAATTAAGTGAGGAAGAAGAAATTCAAAGAGGAATTATACCTATGGCTTTTCCTATTATGGTAGGACCAGGTACAATGACTACAATAATTATTATACAAAGAGAATTTGGACCTATTCATGTTATTGGCTCATCTTTACTAGTATTTTCTTTTATTAGATTACTTTTGAGATATTCTTATTTAATAGAAAAAGTTTTGGGTAAATTAGTTATATTTGTTTTAGGAAGAGTTATGCAGATATTTATTATGGCTATTGGTGTAAAAACTTTGATTGCAGGGATAAAGGAACTTATATTAAATTTTTAAAATAAAAAAATAAAATGATGATAAGGGATTTTGTTTGTAGTTTATACAGACAAAGTCCCTTTAATATTGTAAAAGCTAAAAAATATTTTTATATCATAATTGGCTCAATAATAATTGTATTTGTATGATTTCCTATTTTTTTTATTTTATTTATCATTAGTTGACTAACTTGTATACCCATTTCTTTTCTTGAACGAGTAATATAATTAAAATTTGGATTTAAAGAATGTAAGTAATCAGGAATATCATAACCAAAAATTTTAAATTTTTTATATAAATCAATATTTTTATTATTTATATAATCTAAGGCACCAATAGTCATAAAATTATTTAAAATTAAAACACCATCAGTCTTGACATTTTTTTCGTTAATATATTTCATCAAGTTATATCCACTTTCTATTTTCATATCTCCTTCAAATAACAATTCATTATTTAATTTTATTCCATTCTTTTCAAGTGCATACTTATAACCATTATATCTATTAGAAATGTTTTTTAATCTCAACGGGCCATGTAAAAGAGATATATTTTTACAACCATTTTTTATAAGAAATTCAGTTGCCATTAATGCAGACTGAAAATCATTAAGAAATACACCATCTAAAGAAAAATCAAGTTCTCTATCAAAGAGTACCACAGGTATGTTAGAACTTTGTAACATTTCAATATGTTTAGCCGAACCATTCCCATCACTTACACAAAAAATAACTCCAACGGCTCCTGTCTTTAAAATTGTTTTTACTATTTGCTTTTCAATTTCCAGAGTTTCATCAGTATCATAAATTGATACTTGAAAACCATCTTTTAATAAATTTCTAGAAATTTCTTTTATTATTTCTCCAAAAAATGGATTTTCAAAATCAGGAATAATTATTACAATACTATTATTTTCATTGCTTTTTATTATACCTTTTTCTTCTAAATATTCTTTTACAAGAGTTCTAGTTTTATCATTGACTCCTGGTTTGTTATTTATAACTCTTGATATTGTTGACATTGATACATTTAATTCCTCAGAAATTTCCTTTAAGTTCATAAAGCCTCCCATAATTTCGCATAAATATATGTTCTATTACTATTATATCACATTAATTAAAATTGTCAATTCTTCTGCAAAAAATTGCAAAAAAAATAAAAAAAATGAAATTTTTTTCTTTTTCTCTGTTGACTTTTTCAATGAACGGAGCTATACTTATCATATGAAGACAATAAGTGCTAAAAACAATCGTTTTTTAAAGATAGGTGAATATTATTAATTTGTAATGGAGGAGGTTGTATGATTGAAACTACACAAGAAATTATAAAAAGTGGCAAAACAATTTTGGGAATAGAATTAGGTTCTACTCGTATAAAAGGGGTTTTGCTAAATCCAAATTATGAAATTATAGCTTCTGGTGAACATAGTTGGGAAAATAAATATGTTGATGGCATTTGGACTTATAATTTAAATGATATTTGGCATGGAGTGCAAGAGAGTTATAAAAATATGACTGAAAATATAAGAGAAAAGTATAATGTAGAATTAACAAATATAGCTTCAATAGGATTTAGTGCAATGATGCATGGTTATTTAGTTTTTGATAAAAATAATAATTTGTTAGTTCCTTTTAGAACTTGGAGAAATAATTTTACTCAAGAAGCATCTGAAAAGTTAATGAAAATTTTTAATTATCCAATTCCACAACGTTGGAGTATAGCACATTTGTATCAAGGGATTTTGAATAAAGAGGAACATGTAGAACATATAGATTATATGACAACTCTAGCAGGTTATGTTCATTGGAAATTATCTGGAGAAAAAGTATTAGGTATTGGAGACGCTTCTGGAATGTTTCCTATTGATTTATCAAATGGTTCTTATAATAAAAAAATGCTAGAGCAATTTGATGAGCTAGTTACTGATGAAAATTTTTCATGGAAACTTGAAAATATTTTGCCAAAAATCTTGAAGGCAGGAGAAAATGCTGGTTTTTTAAGTGAAGAAGGTGCGAAATTATTAGACCCTAGTGGTAAATTGCAAAGTGGTAGTTTAATGTGCCCTCCTGAAGGAGATGCAGGAACAGGGATGGTGGCAACCAATAGTGTAAGTTCAGGAACTGGAAATGTATCAGCTGGGACTTCAGTATTTGCAATGATAGTCTTAGATGGAGAATTAAAGAAAGTATATTCTGAATTGGATTTAGTAACAAGTCCCACAGGAAAGTTAGTAGCTATGGCACATTCTAATAATTGTTCTTCTAACTTAGATTCTTGGATTGGAATTTTTAAAGAAATTAATAAAGAATTCTTAATTGATATAGATGATAATACCCTATATTCAAAGTTATATAATAAGGCTTTGGAAGGAGATAAAGATTGTGGTGGGCTTTTATCCTACGGTTATTTATCAGGGGAACACATAACACATTTTGAAGAAGGTAGACCATTATTTGCAAGAACAGCAAATAGTAATTTTAATTTAGCTAATTTTATGCGTGTTAATTTACAAAGTGCTTTAGGTGCCATGAAAATAGGTATTGATATTTTATTAAAAGAAGAGGGCGTTAAATTAGATAAAATGCTTGGACATGGTGGGTTTTTTAAGACAGAAGGCGTGGGTCAAAGATTTATGTCAGCAGCAGTTAATGCACCAGTTTCTATTATGAAAAATGCTGGAGAAGGTGGTGCTTGGGGAATAGCTATTTTGGCAGCTTATATGCTTAATAGAAAACAAAATGAAAGCTTGGAAGATTTTTTAAATAAATATATTTTTAACAATCAAGAAGAGATAAGTATAATGGCAGATAAAGAAGATGTAATTGGATTTGAAAAATTTATGGAAAGATACAAAAAAGGACTTAATATAGAAAGAAGTGCCATAGAATTTTTAAAATAAATAGGAGGTAAAAATGAAAAAAATTTGGTTTATTACAGGTTCACAGCATTTATATGGACCTAAAACATTAAAAGAAGTGGCAGGTCATGTGGAAGAAATGGTTGATTTTTTTAATAGCAAGGAAGAAATTATTTGTGAGATTATGAATAAGGGCACTTTAACAACAGCAGAAGAAATAAGTCAAATGTTAGAGAATGCACAATTTGATAAGGACTGTATAGGTGTTGTTGCTTGGATGCACACATTTTCACCATCAAAAATGTGGATAAATGGTCTTAATTCATTTTCAAAACCATTTTTACACCTTCATACTCAATATAACAAAGAAATTCCTTGGGATGCAATTGATATGGATTTTATGAATTTAAATCAAGCAGCACATGGAGATAGGGAACATGGATTTATTCATACAAGAATGGGTAGAAGTAGAAAAGTAATAACAGGTTATTATAAAAAAGAAAGAACAATTAAAAGAATAGAAAATTGGATAAGAGTAGCAATAGGAATAGATGTATCTAAAAATTTAAAAGTTTGTCGTTTTGGTGATAATATGCGACAAGTAGCTGTAACAGAAGGAAATAAAGTTAGTGCACAAATTAATTTTGGTTGGCAAGTTAATACATGGCCTGTTGGAGATTTGGTAGAATATGTTAATGCTGTAACGCAAGAAGAAATTGATATGCAAGTAAATGAATATAAAGAAAGATATAGTATAGAAACTGATAATTTAGATTCTGTAAAATATCAAGCAAGATTAAATGTAGCTATGAAAAAATTTCTTGATAAAGTTGGAGCAAAGGCTTTTACAGATACTTTTGAAGATTTACATGGTTTAGAACAATTGTCTGGACTTGCAACACAAAATTTGATGTACGATGGATATGGATTTGGTGGTGAGGGAGATTGGAAAACATCTGCAATGACACATATAATCAAAGAGATGACAAAGGGTAGAAATGGCGGAACTTCTTTTATGGAGGATTATACTTATCATATGGTAGATGACGGCTATGTACTTGGTTCTCATATGTTAGAAGTGTGCCCAACAATTGCTAATGGAAAAGCGAGAATAGAGGTTCATCATCTAGGAATAGGAGGGAAAAATCCACCAGCAAGGGTATTATTTGATGGTAAAAAGGGAATAGCATTACAAATTACTTTAATTGAATTAGCTAATCGTTATAGAATGATAGTTAATAAGGTAGAAGCTTTTCCACCACTAGAAAAAATGCCAAAATTACCAGTTGGAAATGTAATGTGGAAGCCCTTGCCTAATTTAGAAATAGCTACAGAAGCTTGGATTTATGCTGGTGGAGCACATCATACAGTAATGACTTATGATTTGGATATTGAAGCATTGAGAGATTATGCAGAATATTTTGATATTGAATTTATAGTTATAGATGAGAATACCAATTTATCAGAATTTAGAGAAAAATTAAAATTAAATGATTTAGCAAGTAAATTTAGGTAATTTAAGGAGAATGCTATGTTAGAAAAATTAAAAGAAAGAGTTCTTAAAGAAAATTTAGAGCTAAACAAAAAAGGATTAGTAACTTATACTTGGGGGAATGTAAGTGCTATTGATAGAGAACATAGTTTGGTTGTCATAAAACCTAGTGGAGTAAAATATGAAGATATGAGTTCGGAGGATATGGTCGTGGTAGACTTAAAAGGCAATGTGGTAGAGGGGAAATACAGACCTTCATCAGATACAGCAACACATATAGAACTTTATTCTAAATATTCAGAGCTAGGAGGTATAGTTCATACACATTCCACTTTTGCTACAAGTTGGGCACAGGCTTGTAATGATATTCCAGCACTTGGAACAACTCACGCAGATTATTTTTATGGAGATATACCTTGTACTAGGAAATTAAGTGAAGAAGAAATAATGAGAGCTTATGAAGTTGAAACAGGAAAAGTGATTATAGAGACAATAGAAAACAGAAAAATTAATCCTTTAGAAGTTCCAGGAATCATAGTGGCAAGTCATGGGCCTTTTACTTGGGGAAAAACTCCTGAAGAAGCTGTATATAATGCAGTAGTTTTGGAAGAAGTATCTAAAATAGCTTATTATACAAAAAATATAAATTCGGGAATAAGACAGGCAGACAGATATTTACAAGACAAACATTATTTGAGAAAACATGGAAAAAATGCCTATTACGGGCAAAATTAAATGAATTATTACTTTTAGGTTGAGTTTTATAGGTTGAGTTTTAAAAGAGAAATATTCATATAATAATTAAAAGAAACAAGGCATTAGAGAAGTTCTAAGAATTATTTTGTTGTTACTAAGTGTGTATCTAAAAAATAAAATAGGAGGAACATCAATGAAAAAATTAATTTTATGTAGTATGTCAATTTTATTGCTTTTACTTATTGGTTGTGGAAAAGAAAGTAAGAGTGGGGTAAAAACCATAGGAATTTCTATGCCTACTCAATCATCGCAAAGATGGATTGATGATGGGAACAATATGGTTAAGGCTTTTGAAGAGCTAGGTTATAAAGCTAATTTACAATATGCTGAAGATGTTATTGAGAATCAAGTTTCTCAAATTGAGAACATGATAACTAGAGGTGTAGATGCTCTTGTAATTGCACCTATTGATGGTGATACGATGTCAAATGTTCTAGAAGCAGCAAAAGCAAAAAAAATCCCTGTAATTTCTTATGATAGATTAATAAGAAATACAGATGCTATTTCATATTATGCTACTTTTGATAATTTTCAAGTTGGAGTTTTACAAGGAACATATATAATAGAAAAGCTTGGATTAAAAGAAGGAAAAGGACCATTTAATATAGAAGTTTTTGCTGGTTCTCCAGACGATAATAATGCTAGATTTTTCTTTGATGGTGCTATGTCAATTTTACAACCATATATTGATGCTAAAAAAATTGTAGTAGTTAGTGGACAAACAGATTTTTTACAAGTAGCTACATTGAGATGGGATGGTGCAACTGCACAATCAAGAATGGATAATTTGTTAAGTGCTTTTTATACAAATAGAAAAGTAGACGCAGTTTTATCTCCTTATGATGGAATTAGTATAGGAATAGTTTCATCACTAAAGGGTGTTGGATATGGTAGAGGAACTCAAGCTATGCCAATTATTACAGGGCAAGATGCTGAATTACCTTCAATAAAATCAATAATAGTTGGAGAACAAACATCTACTGTATTTAAAGATACAAGAGTATTAGCTAAAAGAGCAGCGGTTATGACAGATTCTGTGTTAAAAAATAAAAATCCTGAAGTGAATGATACAAAAACATATCATAACGGAATTAAAGTAATTCATTCATATTTAGAAAGTCCAATTTCAGTTGACAAAGAGAATTATAAAGAGGTTTTAGTTGGTTCTGGCTATTATACAGAGGCTCAGTTAAGATAGTATTTTACTGTGGCTAAAGCTTTTGTTTTAGCCTTAGCCACAGAGTATATTAAGGGAGGAATATAATGTCAGAGGTAATACTTGAAATGAAAAATATAATAAAGACTTTTCCTGGGGTTAAGGCTTTAGATAATGTAAATCTTAAACTAAAAAAAGGTGAAATTCATGCTTTGGCAGGAGAAAATGGTGCAGGGAAATCAACATTAATGAAAGTTTTGAGTGGAGTATATCCTCATGGAACTTATACTGGAGATATTGAGGTAGAAGGAAAAGTTGTAGAATTTAAAGATATTAAAGAAAGTGAAGAGTTGGGAATAGTAATAATACATCAAGAACTGGCACTGGCTCCTAATTTATCAATAGCAGAAAATATTTTTTTAGGAAATGAAATAGAAAAAAATGGAATTATTAATTGGAATGGGACAATAAACCTAACAAAAGATTTGATGAAAAAAGTAGGTTTATCAGAACATCCTGATACTTTAATTTCTGATATAGGAGTAGGGAAGCAACAGTTGGTAGAAATAGCAAAAGCTCTCTCTAAAAAAGTAAAAATATTGATTTTAGATGAGCCTACTTCAGCTTTAAACGAAAAAGATAGTGATAATTTATTAGAATTAATAATGGAATTAAAAAATCACGGTATATCATGTATATTGATTACTCATAAATTAAATGAAATTTGTAAGGTAGCAGATTCTTTGACTATTATTAGAGATGGAAAAACAATAGAAAGTCTAGATTTTAAAAAAGATAATATAGACGAAGATAGAATAGTTAAGGGAATGGTTGGAAGAGATTTAAGCCATCGTTATCCTGAAAGAAAAACTAATATAGGAGAAATTATTTTTGAAATTAAAGATTGGAATGTATATCATCCAGAAAAAAAGGATAGAAAAATAATTTCTAATGTAAATTTTAATATAAAAAAAGGGGAAGTAGTAGGAATTTCTGGATTAATGGGAGCTGGCAGAACTGAATTAGCCATGAGTATCTTTGGTAAATCTTATGGACAAAAAATAAAAGGTAAAATTTTTAAAAATGGTAAAGAGATAATATTAAACTCAGTTCACGAAGCCATAGAACATGGATTAGCATATGTAACAGAAGACAGAAAAAAGCTAGGCTTAATATTAGATGATACCATAAAACAAAATACAACAATCACTAATTTAAAAAAAATATCTAAAAATTTCATAATAGATGAAAACAAAGAAATTGTAGTTGCTGAGGATTTACGTCAACAAATGAAAACTAAATGTTCTTCAATTTTACAAAAAGTTGCTAACCTTAGTGGTGGCAATCAACAAAAGGTAGTATTAAGTAAATGGATGTTTTCTGAACCAGATATATTGATATTAGATGAGCCAACTCGTGGAATAGATGTTGGAGCTAAATATGAAATTTATACTATAATTAATCAATTGGTTGAAGAAGGAAAAGGAGTGCTTATAATTTCTTCAGAACTTCCAGAAATTCTTGGGATGTGTGATAGAATATATATAATGAATGAAGGAAAAATAATTGGAGAAATGGATTCTAAAAATGCATCACAAGAAGAAATTATGAAAATTATAGTTAAGGATAAAAAGGAGGATAACTAAAGAATGTTAAATACATTAAAAGTAATATTAAAAGAAAATATAAGACAATACGGAATGATAATTGCACTTGTTTCTATAATGATTTTTTTCCAAATAGTAACAGGTGGTATTTTATTCAATCCCCTAAATATAACTAATATGATACTACAAAATAGTTATATTTTAATTCTTGCTATTGGGATGCTTTTAGTTATAGTTGCTTTTCATATTGATTTGTCAGTAGGGTCAACAGTTGCTTTTGTTGGAGCCATATCAGGAATGTTAGCCATTAATATGAGAATAAATTTTATGCTAGCAATGGTTATTTCTCTAATAGCTGGTGGTTTAGTAGGGGCTTTTCAAGGATGGTGGATATCTTATGTAAAAATGCCTGCTTTTATAGTGACATTAGGAGGAATGCTTTTATTTAGAGGTCTTACAATGGTTATATTAGGAGGGAAATCGTTAGCTCCTTATCCTAGAGAGTTTCAATTAATTGCTTCAGGCTTCATACCAGATATTTCTAGTGGTAACAGCATACATTTGTTAACGCTTATTATAGGAATTATAGGTTCTGTATTATTTGTTTTATCAGAGTGGAAAAGAAGGCAAGGGCATATTAGATATGATTTTGAAGTTTTACCAATGAAATTTTTTATAGCTAAATTGATACTAATAATTTTTGCTATAAATTGGTTTACTATAACATTAGCTCTTTATAAGGGGATCCCTAATGTTTTGGTACTATTATCTGTATTGATAGCAGTTTATACATTTTTTACAAAAAAGACAGTTATAGGTAGACATATTTATGCTTTAGGTGGGAATGAAAAAGCAGCTAGTTTATCAGGGATAAAAACAAAGAAGTTAGTATTTTGGGTTTTTGTAAATATGGGAGTTTTAGCAGCTTTATCAGGAATGGTATTTGCAGCTAGATTAAATGCAGCAACACCCAAAGCAGGGACTTCTTTTGAATTAGACGCTATTGCAGCTTGTTTTATTGGTGGTGCTTCTACCTCAGGTGGAAAAGGAACTATAATTGGTGCAATAATAGGTGGTCTGTTTATGGGGGTATTAAATAATGGAATGTCCTTAGTTGGTTTGGGTATAGATTGGCAACAGGCAATTAAAGGAATAGTATTATTGTTAGCAGTAGCCTTTGATTTAATGACGAAGTCTAAAGAATAAAAATAAAATCTGATTAGTGTAAATATAGGAATCCTATTTATAATAAAGTTTCCTCCAAATTCTGTATTTTAAATTTTGGGATTCCTTATATTTTATAAACTAAAATGAGGTGTAGAATGAAAATCAGTGAAAATTTATTTGGAAAAACTAAAAAAAATGAAGATGTTCTCATGTATACAATTGAAGATGAGGAGTTTAAGGTAGAAGTTTTGAATTATGGTTGTATTATAAAATCAATTTATATACCAGATAAAAATGGTAAAGTGGAAAATATCCTATTGAATTTTGATAAAATTGAAGATTATGAGAATGATCTTGATGGATATATAGGGTGTATTGTTGGAAGAGTTGCAGGAAGAATAAAAAATGGAGTTTTAAATATAGGAACTGATAAGTATAATTTAATTAAGAATAATGGAAACAATAATTTACATGGTGGTCCACGAGGTTTGCATAATAAAGTATGGGAAAGTCAAGCTAAGTTAGAAGATGATAAGGCTATCTTAATTTTTAAATATACAAGCCCACATATGGAAGGAGGATTTCCAGGTGAAATACAATTTACAATCAAGTATATAATTCAAAATAAGTCTTTAACGATTGATTATGAAGGAATACCTGATAGAGAAACTTATCTAAATCTCACTAATCATATGTATTTTAATTTGACAGGAAATAATAAAGAAAGTATTGAAAATCATCAAATAATTATTAATGCTTTAGGTTATTATGAAGTTGATAGTGAAATTATTCCAACAAAATTTGTAGAAGAAAGTGATATATTCCCAAAAAATAAGTTTATTATTTTAAAAAACAGTTTGAAAAGCCATAATGAACAAATGAAAATAGTGGGTGGAGGTTATGACCATGCTTTTTTATTAGATAAATCTAAGGAAGTATGTGTATCTGTGTCAGAAGAAAAATCAGGTAGAAGGATAAAAATGTATACAGATCAAGATGTAGTGGTATTTTATACAGGGAACCATCTAAATAAGATTAAAAATCAAACTAAATATGGAGGTTTTTGCTTAGAAGCACAAGATTATCCAGATATATATAATCTTGCTCCTAAAAAAATGAAGATATATTCCCATAAAAATATTTATACACAGAAAACAAAATATATTTTTGAGTAATTTTGATTACTTTAACAACGAAATCTTATTAAAATTTATCTGATTCTCTCTTGTAAAACTCTCATTTATTTAAGTGGGAAATAACAAGAGCACGAACTCAGATAATAAATTCTAAACTTTCAGTTGGAGCTAAAACTCAAACTAAAAGCAAGAATTTAGTTTATAAGGTTTCGTTGTTTTATTTATATTTTAGAAAGGAGATTTATATGAAGTCAATAAAATTAAGACTAAATTTAATTTTTTCTATTTTAATTTTCGTAATAACATCAATTTTAGGTTTTGTTATCATAAATATTGTAAGTAATAAGTTAATTGATGATACTTATAAAAACTTAGAAGACATAGCACAATTGCAAGCACAGTATATTGAATCAGCTATTCGAGGAGAACTTTTATATATTGAAGGTTTATCTTATAACCCTATTATTCTTGATAATAAAATACTTTATAATGAAAAAAGTGATTTTTTAAAAAGAGAGGCGAAGAGGAGAGGCTTTGAAAATTTTACTTTTGTAGATATAGATGGTGAAATTATAAATGAATATGGTCAAGAAGAAAGTATCAAAAATTATAATTATTTTGAAAAAGCAATCAACGGTCAAGTAAATGTATCAGATGTAATTCTAAACAAGTCAAATAAGCAACTAATTTTAGTATATGCCAGTCCTGTAAGGAATTCTAGAGGAGTCATTGAAGGAATAATTTATGGTGAAAAATCAGCTACAATTTCATCTTCTCCAATTGCAAGAGTAGCAAATTTTAAATATAAGAATACAGGGTATTCTTATGTGATTAATAATAGTGAAAAAATAGTTGCTCATCCTAATGAGGAAGAAGTTTTTACTCAATACAACAAGTTAATAAACGATAATATACTATCAAGGGAAACAGGAAGTACTTCTTATTTAGTAGATAATGAAATGAAAATAATTGCTTTTTCTCCTGTTTTTGGAACAGAATGGATAGTAATTACAGAGATAAATAAAAAAGAAATAATGCTTGAAATTTCAACTTTAAAAAATTTTATATTAATTACTGTATTTTTTTCTATTGTTTTAGGAATTTTAATAACAAGTATTGCTAGTAAATCAATATCAAATCCCATAGTAAAAATTTCTAAAATTTTAATGGAACAGGCAAATTTAAATTTTAGTATAAAAGATAACTTAGATATAAGCAGTTTACTTAAAAGAAAGGATGAATTAGGAACTATTGTCCAAGCTTTAAATAAAATGGAAAATGTTGTTCGTAATTTTATTTTAGAAACTAATAATAGAGTTGAATTTATAGAAAAATCCTCTACAAATTTAGATTATGTAATATCACTTTCATCTATTGGAATAGATGAAATAGGTCAAACTATTGAAAAGATAAGTGTAGGTGTAAATCAACAAGCAAGTGATACTGAAGACGCTACAAATAGTATAGAAAATATAGGGAATTTATTAGAAATAAGTAACAATTTAATTCATAAACTAAATAGTTCTACTGACACTATCAATATTCAAAAGATTGATGGATTTAATATTGTAAAGGAATTACTAGAATTTTCTGAAAAAAGTGATTTGATTTCTAATGAGATATATGATTTTGTAATTAGTAATAACAAAAATGCTGATGAAATATCTAATTCAAGTAAAATGATAGAGAGTATAGCAGAACAGACTAATCTTTTAGCTTTAAATGCAGCAATAGAAGCAGCTAGAGCAGGAGAGGCAGGTAGAGGGTTTTCTGTTGTAGCAGATGAAATTAGAAAACTTGCTGAACAATCAAATTTATTTGCAGTAAAAATTAAAAATGTAATAGATAAATTAAAAATAGAATCAATTTATGCAGTTGAAAAAATGAAAGAATCCACTAATGTAACTAAAATACAGAGTAATAAAATTAATGAAACAAAAACTAAGTTTGAATCTATTGCAAATATTTTGGAAGAAATTCAAAATATAATAAATGAATTAAACACATTTTCTATGAATATGGAAGTAGATAAAAATAGTGTAATAGAACTAATGGAAAATCTTTCAAAAATAGCACAAGAAAATGCTGTTGGAAGTGAAGAAACCTCTGCAACTGTAGAACAACAAATAAAATCAATGTTTGATATTTCAGAATTAAGTAAAGAATTAACCAAAATAACAGGAGAATTAAAAAATTTGATTTCAAAATTTAAAATATAAGGTACAATATGTAAAATCCTCTTAATGAAAGAGGATTTTTTAATTTGAAATATTTAATTGAAATCAAGTATATATTTTGACATATAATGAATGAATTTGATTTTTTTTAAATTTAAAGTTAAAATAATAAATAGAAATATTCTGATGAAAAACCAACAAAAATTACGCATTTAAAACCTTTTGAATGTTTTTGAAAGAAAATGAATGTTTTTGATTGACTTTTTCAAAAAAATAAAGTAAAATAAAGTTGAGGTGTTAGAAATGCTTGCAAGTGAAAGAGAAAAAATAATATTAAATTATTTAAAAGAATTTGGTTCAATTACATTAAATGAAATTATGGACTTAACAGATACTTCTGAATCTACAATTAGAAGAGATTTAACTTTTTTAGAAAAAAAAGGAATGTTAGTGCGAGTTCATGGTGGTGCTACTTTAAAAAGCAATTATGAAGAAACCTTAGATGATAAATTAATTATTAATCAAAATGAAAAAGAAAAAATAGCCCTTTATGCAGTTAGCTTAATTAAAAATGGAGACTGTATTTATCTTGATGCAGGTACAACTGTTTCACATATGATAAAACATCTGGGAAAAAAAGAAGTAATAGTAGTTACTAATGGTATTAACCATTTGGAAGAATTAAAAAAATACAATATTACAACATATTTAACAGGAGGCTTAATAAAATTTAAGACACAAGCGTTAATAGGTCGTGAAACAATTAAAACTTTAAATGATTATAATTTTGATAAGTGTTTCTTGGGAGTAAATTCTATTAGTTTAGATAAAGGTTACACTACTCCAGACCCTGAAGAAGCCTTTGTAAAAAGTACTGCAATGGAGCTTTCCAAAGAAGTTTATGTTTTGGCTGATTCTAGCAAATTTAACAAATCAAGCTTTGCAAAAATTGCCAATTTGGAAAAGGCAATAATTATTACTAATAAAAAACAAGAAGATTATGCAGATAAAACAGAGATAAAGGTTGTGAGTTAATATGATATATACAATTACACTTAATCCAGCATTGGATTATAATTTGGAATTAGAAAAGGTTGAGCTTGGTAAATTAAATTTATCAAATAAGGCTTATTTTTTAGGTGGTGGAAAGGGAATAAATGTTTCAAAAGTTTTAAAAAATCTAAACATAGATTCTATTGCCTTGGGATTTGTTGGAGGTTTTACAGGTACTTTTATAAAAAATGACTTGGAAATAAGAGGGGTAAAAGAAGAATTTGTAGAGGTAGAAGGGAGTACTAGAATTAATATTAAATTAAAAGAAAATTCTTGTGAAAGTGAAATAGCAGGACTTTCACCTCAAATCACAGAGGAAAAAATTCAAATACTATTTGAAAAATTAAGAAAAATTACTTCTAAGGATATTGTAGTAATGTCTGGAAGTGTTCCCAAGGGGATTACAAATAAAATATATTTACAGATTATGGAACAATTACCAAAAGGTGTAAAGGTAATATTAGATGCAAGAGGAGAAGCTTTTAAAGAAGCTTTAAAAGGAAAACCTTTTCTAGTTAAGCCTAATATCCATGAATTAGAAGAATTTTTAGAAAGAAAAATAAACACACTAGAAGAAATTGTTCAAGGAGCAAGGGATATTCAAAAATGTGGTGCACAAAATGTAGTAGTGTCAATGGGGAAAGATGGTTCTATTTTATGCACAGAGGGCTCAATATATAAAGGTAATGTTCCTAAAGGCGTTTTGAGAAATTCTGTAGGAGCAGGTGATTCAATGGTAGCAGGGATAGTAGCTCAATTGGCTAGAGATAAAGAAATAGCAGAAGCTTATAAATTTGGAATAGCTTCAGGGAGTGCAACAGCGTTTTCCTATGAATTATGTACATTAGAAGAAATAGAAAGTCTTATAAAAGAGGTAGAAGTAATTAAGAATTAAGATAGATATATTAAATCAAGGGGGTAAAATATATGAATATCAAAGACTTTATGTCTGAAGGACTAATTAATACTAATTTGCAAGCTAGAAGCAAAAAAGAATTAATTGATGAGTTATCATTACTTTTTCAAAACAACAATAAGATTACAGATTTAGAAGGTTTTAGAAAAGACCTTTTAGCTAGGGAAAACATAAGTTCCACAGCCTTGGAAGAAGGTATAGCAGTTCCACATTGTAAAAGTAAATATGTAAAGGAAATAAGCATAGCATTTGGTTTACACAAAACAGGAATTGATTATGATTCTTTAGATGGAGAAGTGTCACAATTATTTTTCATGATAGCTGCACCAGAAGGAACGGCAGATGCACATGTTGATTGCTTAGCAGAATTAACAAAATATTTACTTGATGATAATTTTAGAAATAAACTATTGAATGTTAAGTATCCTAGTGATGTTTTAGAATTAATAGAAAAAGGCATAGAAGAAGAAGTGAACAGTAAAAAATCAAATGAATTCTTTGTTGCAGTAACTGCTTGCCCAACAGGAATAGCACATACTTATATGTCAGCAGAAGCACTTAATAAGGGAGCAAAAGATTTAGGGGTAGAAATCAAAGTAGAAACCAATGGTAGTGCAGGAGTTAAAAATCCTTTGACTGCTGAAGATATAAAAAGAGCAAAAGGTGTTATAATTGCAGCAGATAAAAATGTTGAAATGGATAGGTTTAACGGAAAAAGAGTCGTTATAACAGGTACAAAAGCAGCTATTAAAAATCCAAAGGAATTAATAAATCAGTCAAAAACAGCCAATGTTTATATAAGCAATAAAAAAGGAGGTTCTTCTGTGAGTACAAGCGAAAGAACAGGTTTTTATAAGCATCTAATGAGTGGTGTATCAAATATGTTGCCATTTGTTGTTGGTGGTGGGATTTTAATAGCTATATCCTTTATATTTGGTATAGAAGCATTTAACCCTGAACATCCAAGTTTTCATCCTATTGCGAAATTTTTAATGGATGTAGGTGGAGGAGGAGCTTTTGGTTTAATGGTTCCAATACTTGCAGGATTTATAGGACTTAGTATAGCAGATAGACCAGGATTTATGCCTGCAATGGTTGCTGGAATTATGGCAAATAGCTCTGGTGGAGGATTTTTAGGAGGGCTTATTGGAGGTTTTTTAGCAGGTTATATAGTGTTAGGACTTAAAAAAGTCTTTGAAAATTTACCAGAAAGCTTAGAAGGAATTAAACCAGTATTATTATACCCTTTATTTGGTTTATTATTAACAGGAATAGCAATGAAAGGGATATTAATTCCCGTAGTTTCTATTAATAATGCTATGACTACTTTTCTTAATAATATGGGAACGGGTAATTTAGTTTTCTTAGGTATCATTTTAGGAGGAATGATGGCAGTAGATATGGGTGGACCAGTAAATAAAGCAGCTTTTGCCTTTGGAATAGCAGCTATTGCATCTGGAAATAATGCTCCACATGCAGCAGTTATGGCTGGTGGAATGGTACCTCCTTTAGCGATAGCTTTATCTACAACAATATTCAAGAAAAAATATGATGATGATGAAAGAAAAGCAGGAGTTACAAATTATATTATGGGAGCATCATTTATAACAGAAGGAGCAATTCCTTTTGCAGCAGCTGACCCAGCAAGAGTAATACCTTCGTTGATAGTTGCATCAGCTTTAGCAGGGGGATTAGCTATGTTATTTGGTTGTGAATTGCCTGCACCTCATGGTGGATTATTTGTAATTCCTCTAGTAAAAAATGCAGTAATGTATGTAGTGGCAATATCAGCAGGGTCTGTAGTAGGTGCTGTATTGTTAGGAACTTTGAAGAAGGATAAAGTTAATTTATAATAAACAAATTATAATAGGGCAAGGAATTTGCCCTATTTTTTATGGAAAAATTATGATATAATAAAGAGTAAATTTGACTAGAAAGGTCGTGTATAAATGAAAAAAGCAATTTTATTAGATGTAAGTGCAATGATATATAGAGCATATTTTTCTCTAATGAATATGAGAAATTCTAAAGGAGAACCAACAGGTGCTGTCTATGGCTTTGCTAATATGTTAATGGGAGTAATAGATGAATTTCAAAGTGAATATATATGTGCTGCATATGACGTTAAAAGAACTTCTTTGAAAAGAAGTGAAAAATTTCAAGGATATAAGGCTGATAGAAAGCCTATGCCTGATGATTTGTTAAAGCAAATGCCTTTAATTGAAAAATTAATATCTGCTTTTGGAATAAGTTCTTTTAGGGTAGAAGGTTATGAAGCTGATGACGTTTTGGGAACTTTGGCGAAAAAATTCTCTGAATTAGATATAGAAACATATATAGTAACTGGAGATAAAGATTTATCACAAGTTATAGATAAAAATATTAATATAGCTTTACTTGGTAAGGGGGAAGGTAAAAGTCGATTTAAAATAATTGCCACTGAAGAAGATGTAATAGAACAATTGGGAGTTAGACCTCATGAAGTTCCAGATTTATTTGGACTTATTGGAGATAGCTCTGATGGTATTCCTGGTGTAAGAAAAGTTGGAGAAAAAAAAGCGGTACCTATGTTACAAAAATATATTAATTTAGAAGGAATTTATGCTAATTTGGATAAATTAACAGAGATTTCAGGTATTGGAAAAGGCTTAGTTAAAAATATTGAAGAAGATAAGGAATTGGCTTTTTTAAGTAGAGAACTTGCAATTATTAAATGTGATTTGGATATTCATATAGATATTGACAAATTAAAGTTACAAATGGATAAAAATACCTTACTTGAAATATTAGAAGATTTGGAAATGAAATCTTTGATAAAGAAATTATCTCTAGCAAACTTAGAATCAGATACTAATGATAAAAATAGTATGAATAGTAAAGAAAAAAATATTGAAAACACTTATAAAAGAATAGTTCTAAAGAAAGAGGATGAAGTAGAAATATTAAAAAAATCCTTGAATGACTCAAAGAAAGTAGCTGTCTTTTATAATAAAATAGGCTTTGCTTTTTGTACAGAAAAAAGTTCATATTATATTCCATTAAAGCATAGTTATATTGGTGCTGTAAATTTTTCAAGAGATCTTATACAAGAAATATTTGATTTAGATGTGGAATTTATTGCATATAAATTTAAAGATATTCTAAATGATAGATATAATATCAAAAATATAAATTTCGATATTAACTTAGCACATTATTTGCTAACTACAAATACAAGGGAACAACTAGAAAGTATAGTAGAAGCTGAACTTGGTGAAAAATTAAAAACATATGAAGAAGTTTTTGCTAAATTAGAATTAATTCATACAGATATAAATACTATGGCACAGTTTTCTTTTGAAAGGGTAGAAGCTATTTATAAAATGCAAAGGGATTTAAAAGAAAAATTAGAAAAAGCAGAATTATCTAAGTTATATTTTGAATTGGAATTACCTCTTTTAAGAGTTTTATCTAATATGGAGCGTTCAGGAATTAAAATTGATATAAAGCACTTTACTAAATACCAAAAAGAATTAAGTGGGAAATTAAATAGTTTAATTCCCTTAATATATAAAGAAGCAAGAGACAGTATTAAAGCAAATTATGATTTATTAGAAATAAGTGAATTTAATATTATAGAGAAGTATCAAGAGCTAGCAAGCTTGATGTATAAAAAGAAAAGCGATTTAAATTTATTTAATAAAAGTTTCGACAGTTTAAGTGTAGAAGAGATTTTAGCTTATAAAATGGAATTTAATATAGCATCACCTAAGCAAATAGGAATAGTATTTTTTGACCTTATGAAGATGCCAGTTATTAAAAAAACTAAGAGTGGTTTTTCTGTTGATGAAGAAGTTTTGGAAGAATTAAAAAATAGAGGTCATAAAATAGCAGAGTACATGTTAGAACACAGAAAATTAACAAAATTATTGTCTACTTATGTAGAGGCTTTGCCTAAATTAACAGATAAAAATCATAGAATACACACTAACTATAATCAAAGTGGAACTGCCACAGGAAGATTATCTTCTAGTGAGCCTAATTTACAAAATATACCTAGTCGGACAGATGAAGGAATGAAAATAAGGGAAGGTTTTATTCCTAAAGAAGGCTATAGCCTTCTAGCTTTTGACTATTCACAAATAGAATTAAGAGTATTAGCAGAATTAAGTAAAGATGAAAATTTAATAGATGCTTATGAAAAAGATATTGATTTACATAGCCTTACTGCTAAAAAGCTATTTAATTTAGATGAATATGAAGAGATAAGTAGAGAGCAAAGAGCTATTGCTAAAATAGTGAACTTTAGTATAATATATGGAAAAACTGCATTTGGACTTGCTAAAGAACTTGGAATAAGTAATGAAGAGGCAAAATTATATATAGAAAGATATTTTGAGCAATATCCCAGAGTTAAGGAACTTGAAAATAAAATACTAGAAGATGCTAGGGATAAATCATATGTAAGAACAATGTTTGGTAGAAGGCGTATAATACCAGAATTAAAATCTACTAATAAAAATATAAAGCAACAAGGAGAACGTATGGCTGTTAATACTGTTATCCAAGGAAGTGCAGCAGATATATTAAAAATAGTTATGGTTAAATTGCATGAAGTATTAAAGGAAAAAGAAGATATATTCATGTTGCTACAAGTACATGATGAGCTTTTATTTGAAGTTGAAAATAAAAAACTAGAAGAATATATAGGGATAATACGAGATATAATGGAAAATACTATAAAATTAGAAAATATAAAATTAAAAACTAATATTGCTTATGGCAAAAATTGGAGTGAAGCAAAATAAGGATATAGGTGAAAACATGTCATACACAACAAGAGTAAAAGATGAAATTTTATCGAAAAATATAGAAGATAGTGAAGAGCATCTTTGGGAAATATATTCTGTTTTAAAAGCAAAAATGGCAATAGGAGAGAATAAAATAGAATTAAAATTAGAAAATTTAGAACTTGCCCAAAGAGTTTATAAATATTTAAAGGAACTTGTAAATTTAAAAATTTTTATTAGATATTCCATAAGTAAGTTCTTTGGAGAACATAGAGTTTATATCATAGAAATTCCTAATCAAAAAGGATATAAAAAATTAATTTCAGATTTTAATGAATTAGATAAATATAAATTTAAAAACATGAATGATAGTAGTATAATGGGCTTTGTAAAAGGAGTATTTTTGGCTACTGGTTATATTAAAGACCCTGATAAAGAATATGCCTTGGATTTTTTTATTGACTCAGAAGAAGTAGCAAAAAAATTATATGATATTCTAAGTAAAACTGGAAGAAGAGTTTTTATAACCACTAAGAAAAATAAAAAATTAGTATATCTTAGAAATTCAGAAGACATAATGGATATATTAGTATTGATTGGAGCAATACAGAGTTTTTTTGAATATGAAGAAGTTACAATGGTAAAAGACATAAAAAATAAAACAATTAGAGAAATAAACTGGGAAGTTGCAAATGAAACTAAGACCTTGGATACAGCACATAAACAAGTTAAAATGATAAATTATTTATATGAAAAAGAAGCTTTTAGCAATTTAACAGACGTTTTACAAGATATGGCAAAACTGAGGCTAGAAAATCCTGAAGCCTCTTTAGCTGAATTAGCTGAATTAATAGGGCTTAGTAAATCTGGAGTGAGAAATAGATTTAGGCGTATAGAAGAAATATATAATGAAGTAAAAGAGGAGATTTTAGAATGAAAGTTATAAATGGCTTAGAAAATCTGCTAGAAAATTATGATAATTTAGCCTTAGCTTTAGGAACTTTTGACGGAATACATAGAGGTCATCAAGAATTAATCAAGGCAACTGTTAAAAAGGCTAAAGAACAGGGTGGGAAAAGTATGGTACTAACTTTTAGTGAACATCCTAAAAAAGTATTTCATGGCATAGAAAAAAATATTTTAATTAATACACATAGAGAAAAAATACATCTTTTAAAAAATTTAGGAATAGATATAGTACTTTTTGCCCATTTTACAGAGGAATTTAAAAATTTAAGTGAGAAAGAATTTGTAATAGATATATTGAAAAAGAAAATTGGCGCAAAGTTTCTTTTTGCAGGTTTTAATTATACATTTGGTAAAGGTAGAAAGGGTAAAGTAGATTTACTAACTACCTTGGGAAAAGAATTAGGCATGGAAGTAAATATTATAAATCCTGTAAAAGCAAAAGATACTGTTATTAGCAGTACGGTTATAAGAGAATTAATTCAAAATGGAGAAATAGAAAAGGCAACAGATTATCTAGGAGGTCCTATTGTTATAATAGGAGAAGTAGAGCATGGAAGAAAAATAGGAAGAACTATGGGTTTTCCTACTGCTAACTTAAAAGTTTTTAATAGAATATATCCTCCTACTGGAATATATGGTGTGAAAGTAATGGTAGAAGGTGAAACTACAATAAGAGAAGGTCTTATGAATATAGGGTATAATCCAACTATTATTTGTGACGATAAAAAAATAAGTGTAGAAGTGCATATACTCGATTTTAATCAAGATATATATGATAAAGAGTTAGTAGTTTCCATAGTGAAATATTTGAGACCTGAAAAAAAATGTGATGATTTAGATAGTCTAAAAGAACTAATAAAATCTGATGTTGCTAAATGGAGAGAATATCTCAAGGAGCAAAAAGATGAAGTATAGTATAAAATTAGAAAATTTTGAAGGACCTTTGGAACTTCTACTTCATTTGGTAGAAATAAAAGAAATGTCCATATATGAAGTAAAAATATCTCAGATTATAGACGAATATTTAGATCTTATGTTAGACTTGAAAGAAAATGATGTTCATGTTAAATTAGAATTTTTAGTAATGGCTACAGAATTGTTAGAAATTAAGGCTTTAAGTATCTTAAAAGATAGAGAAAAAGAAAAGGAAGAAAAAGAAAAAGTTTTAGAACAAAAACTTATTGAATATAAAGAAGTTAAAGATTTAAGCAGAGAGCTTGCTAAACTAGAGAATGAATATAATTTTTCTTATAAAAGAGATGGAAGAGCTATTAAGTTAGATGACTACAGAGAAATAGATTTATCCACTTTAAGTAAAGAAATGATATTTGATACTTATTATAGTATCTTAGAGAAAAATTCTATAGAAGAAGAACTTGAAATTAAAATTGATGAAAGATATAGTATGTCAGAAGAAATGGAATATATAAAAAATAAATTAACTGAACTAAGAAAGGCAGATTATCTTTCAATGTTTCAAGAAGCAAAAAGTCGTCTGCATGTAGTTTATATTTTCTTGGCAATATTAGAATTATATAGAGATAAATTAGTAGATTTTGACAATGAACAAATAATTTTAGAGGGTAGTTATTAGACTACTCTCTTTTAGTGATAAAAATGAATGTGAGGTAAGTATGTTTAAAAGTGGTATTATTGTTATGTGCATTACAATGTTAAGCAGAATATTAGGTTTGGGGAGAACGGCAATTATAGCGTCTTTTTTTGGAGCAACCGCCTTGACAGATGCTTATTTTTCAGCCTTTAAAATTGCTAATTTGTTTCGTCAACTATTAGGGGAAGGTGCCTTGGGGACTGTTTTTATTCCTGTTTATAATGATAAGGTAAAAGAAGTTGGAGAGGTAGAAGCAAGGCGTTTAATGTTTTCAATATTAAATTTCTTATTTTTATTTTTAATTGTGATTTTTTCCATCAGTCTTTTGTTTAGTAGAGAAATAATTGAACTCACAGTACAAGGTTATCCCATTGAGACAAAAATCTTAGCCAGTAAACTTTTGAAAATAATGTCAGTCTATATAGTTTTTATAGGAATGTCTGGAATGATTTGTGCTATACTCAATAATTATAGAAAATTTGCGGTAGCTTCTAGTACAGCAATTTATTTTAATTTAGCGATTATTGTATCAGCAATTTATTTTAAAGATAGATACGGTATCTATGCACTTTGTATAGGTGTTGTTATAGGAGGTTTATTACAATTTTTAGTAGTACTTCCTAGTTTTTTTAAATTAATAAAAACTTATAAATTTACATTTGATTATAAGGACCCTAGCTTAAAATTAATTTTTGTTATGTTGATTCCAATGTTAGTAGGAGTATTTGCAAAACAATTTAATGTTGTTATTGACCAATTTTTTGCATCTTATTTAAATGAAGGTGGAGTTTCAGCTCTTGAAAATGCCACAAGAATATATAATTTGCCCTTAGGTGTTTTTGGTATATCTATAGCCACTGTTGTTTATCCTTCACTTTCTAGAGCGGTAAGTAATAATGAAAATATCAAGGCTAAGGAAAGTATAGAAATGGGTTTAAAACTTTTAATGTTCTTAGTTATTCCATCTGTTATTGCACTTACTTTTTTGTCAGAGGAAATTGTTAGAATAATTTTAGAACATGGAAATTTTGATAAAAATGCTGTTAAAATAACAAGTGAAGCTTTAGCATATTATTCTATAGGCTTATTTTTTTATACAGCTAACCATATTATGAATAGAGTTTTTTATTCAAAAAAAAATACGAAAGACCCTGTTAAATATTCCATAATTAGTATAATTATAAATATAATTTTAAATTTTATTTTGATAAAAACTATGGCACACAAAGGTTTAGCTTTGGCAACAGCAATTGCTTCAGCTTTTAATTTTTTTCAATTATATATAAAAAATAATAAAACATATATTTCTCTTAATACTTTGGACTTAGTAAAATTTTTATTAATAAGTATTTTAACAGGTATATCTGCATATTTATTAACTAGTTTTTTTAATGGGGATATTATAAAAATAATAATATTTAGTTTGGCATATATTTCTATGTGGGGATATTCGTTGCTTAAAAGGGGGTTAGATGTATTTAGAGGAGCTAAACTTAGTCAGTGATACAAATTATAAGGTGTATACTCCAGAACCAATTGCAAGGAAAATGATTTCTAGTATATTAAAAGAATATTTCGATAATTACAAAGCTAATAAAAAAGAAGCTTTAGAAAATATTAGGGCTTGTGACCTCGCCTGCGGTACTGGAAATTTGCTAATAGTTTTAATAGAAACTTTGATTAAAATAAGCAAAATATATTATAAGGAATATAAATATAATGAAAACTGGGTAGAAGGTTATGATATAGATGCTGATGCATTGGAAATTTTTCAAGAAAGATTTAAGGAGCTTATGTGTAAGTATAAGTTAGAAGGGAACTTAAATATTTTTAATAAAAACTCTTTACTTGAAGATTTTGATAAAAGTTATAATATTCTAATAGGAAATCCCCCGTATTTAGGTGAAAAGAACAATAGAGAAATATTTGATAATATTAAAAATACAGAATTTGGAAAAAAATATTATGAAGGTAGAATGGACTATTTATATTTTTTTATAATTAAAGGAATAGATATTTTAGAAAAAAATGGTATTTTATCATATATTACTACTAATTATTGGCTTAGAGCTGATTATGCTAAAACATTGAGAGAAAAAATTGCGAGAGAAACAGATTTTATTTATATTAAGAATTATAATAAGTCTGTATTTAAAAATGTACATGGTCAGCATAATATAATTTTTACTTTCGTAAAAGCTAAAATAAATAGACTCTTATTGGTAGAAGATGAAAAAGATACATTTTGTATAGAAAATAATTATATATTTGATGTTGAAAATAAAATCGTTTTAGCTTGTGAAAAAAAACGTAGTTATTTTGAGAAAATATTAAACAAAAAAAATTATTATTTAGGAGAACTTTTAAATATTAATCAAGGAATAGTAAGTGGCTGTGATAAAGCTTTTATTCTAAATGAATATAAGAGTGAATTTTCAGAATTTTTGAAGCCCTTTTATAAAAATAGTCAAATTTCTAAATATAGAGTAGATAAAAATAATTTGTATTGGATACTTTACTTAACAAAGGATTCAAAGCCTAATTCTAATATTTTGGAGCATTTGCAAGTTTATAGAGAAAAACTTGAAAAAAGGCGTGAAGTTCAGAAAAAATATAGGCAATGGTGGGAATTACAATGGGCTAGGGATAAAGAAATCTTTACTAATTTAAAAATAGTATCTCCTCAAAGAGCTGTTTCCAATACTTTTTCAATGGTAGAAGGAGAATTTTATGCTAGTGCAGATATTTATTATTTAAGTCCTAAAAGAAAAGATATAGATTTGTATTATATTTTAGCATATCTTAATTCAAAAGTCTTTTATGAATGGTTTAAGTATAATGGAAAAAATAAGGGTGCATATCTTGAATTGTATGCAACACCATTAAAAAATACACCAATATATTATCCAGATGATAAAAAAGAAATTTCTAGAATTTCAAAATTATCTAAGGAATTAAGTTTAAATTATAAAAAAGAGGTAGAAGAAGAAATTGATAGATATTTTTTTGAAATGTATAATAGTAGCAATTAGTAATTAATAAATTGTAATAGAAATGGAGTGAGATAATGAAGAAAATAATAATTTTTATGCTAATGAGTATAAATATACTTTTAGCTAATTTAGTACAAGATGAAAATTTACTTGTGGGAGAATTGGACAATGGTTTAAAATACTTTGTTTATCCTCATAGCAAGCCAAGTAACTTAATAAGCGTAAGACTTAGAGTAAATGCTGGATCTTTGTTTGAAAAAGAAGGTGAAGAAGGTTTAGCACATTTTCTTGAGCATATGGCTTTTAATGGAACTGAAAAATATGAAGAAAATGAACTTATTAGAGTTTTAGAAAGTATGGGAGTTGCTTTTGGACCAGAACTTAACGCCTATACTTCCTTTGATGAAACAGTATATATGTTAGATGGACAAAGTAAGCATTTGGAAACTTTCATTGATATTATGCATCAATGGGCCTTTAAAATGCTTTTAGACCCAAAAGAAATAGAGAGTGAAAAAGGAGTTGTTATTGAAGAGTGGAGAAGGAATACAGGACTTAGAAAAGAAATGAACGACTTCTACTATCAGTATTTATTTGATAACAGCCTATATTTTCAGAGATTACCCATAGGTTTAGTGCCTTCTGTTAAAAAATTTAATAGAGCTTTGTTAGAAAACTTCTATAAAAGATGGTATGCTCCCAATAATATGCTTATATACATTGCAGGGGATATAGGAAGTAAAGAAGAAGCTGAAAGCTTGATTAAAAAATATTTTTCAAATGAAGAAAAAATTCAATTGGAAGAAATTGAAGATTTGAAGAAAAGAGAATTTCTTGCAAAAGACAAGATAGATACTTTTATACATGAGGAATTAAGGACAAGTTCATTTACATTTATTCAATCGGTAGAAGAGAAAGAAGCAGAAGCATATTTGGTAGAAGAAAGAAAAAATTTGATTTCTGAATTGGCTGGTCTTATGATAGATATTAGATATAAAGATAAGTTAAATAGCTTAAATACTAATTTAACATCTATTAATTTAAACCATTCATCTTTTAATGATTATTTTGCTTTTAATGAATTTAGCGTATCGTTAAAAGATGGTAGAGAAAAAGAAGGTATTGCAGAAGCGTTTTCTGAATTTAATCAAATATTAGAAGGATTTTTATTAGAAGAATTAGAGTATGCAGTAAAAATTTCTATTTCAGATTATGAAAATTATTTTAAAACTATTGAAAATGTAGAAACACCTAATATTATTAACAGAATGACAAATTTTGACTTTGACAAATATACATATCTTAACTTAGAAGATGAAATAAATTATAAGTTAGCTTTATTGAAAGAAATTACTTTAGAGGAAGTAAATGATTATATTCGTAATTTCTTTGACGGAATAGAATCTTATTATTTATATACTTCATTTAGACCTTTGAGTATTTCTGAAATATCAAAAAGTATAAATATGGGAATAGAAAACAAATTAGAACCTTATAAATTAAAAGAAAGTTCTGGAGAAATAATCACAAAAGAAATAATTGCTGGAGAGATATTAAAAGAAGAATATTTTAAAGATTTAGACTATTATCTTTTGACTTTGAGCAATGGCTCTAGAGTATATTTAAAAAATATAGATTACAATAAAAATGAATTATCTTTTTATGCATATGCGAGAGGTGGAATGGATTATATAGAAACTGAAGAATTACCATATGTGGAATTCTTTCAAAGCATTATAAGAAGTGCTCCAGGAACTATGACAAAACGAGCCTATGATTTATATAGAAAATCAAAACAATTTTCTTTGAATTTAGCAGTAGACCAAGATAGCCAGTACTTTTATAGCATGAGTCCTAAAAATCAAATAGAAGACGTATTAATGAATTTTCATGCTTTTGTTAGTGAAGCGAAGTTAGATGAAGAACAATTTTTAATAGACAAAAAATTACTTTTAGAATCTATTAGAAACAGAGATAATCTAAGAGCCAACGAATTTTGGAAGGAATTTAGAAATTTATCTAGTAATAATGATCCTAGAAGAAGATGGTTGGAATTAGAAGATATAGAAAATATTAACTTAGAAAGAGTTTTAGAATTATACAAAGAAAGGTTTTATAATACTAAGAATTTTGATTATTATATTGTGGGAGATTTTAACTATGAAGAAGTAAAAGAATATATAAAACTTTATTTAGCCTCACTAAATGAAGGAGAAAAAGAAGATTATAATTATATAAAACCTGATTTTTTTCAGGAAAACATTGAATTTTCTAAAAATTTAAATTTAGGAGAAGAAGCTACAGTTGTTATATATTCAGGTAATAATCAAGAATTAGATGAAAATTTTGAATATTACATTAATATGGCAACTAGTGTTATTGATACAGAACTAATTAAAGAAATTAGGGAAAAATTAGGTGGAGTATATAATATATCCAGTTGGGTAGAAGCATCTAGGCATAATTTAAACAGAGGAAGATTAGGTATTTCATTTACATGTGACCCAAGCAGGGTAGAAGAATTGACAAGTAGAATATATTCTTTGATGGATGAAATACTAGAAAAAAATATTTCTAAGGAAAGTATAGATTTTATACATGAAAAATATAGAAGAGACTATGAAAGAAGTCTCAATACCAATGACTTTTATGAAGAGTATTTTATAAATTTATTGGAAGGTAGAAGAACTAAATTAAGTCCAGATGAATTTGATAAACTAGTAAAAGAAGAAGATATAAAAGAATTTATTAGAAAAATTTATGGAGCATATAGAGGAGTATTTATTCTATACCCTATAAAACAATGATACTATCATGGCGGGGATTTCCCGCCATTTTAATTTTTTATAAAATAGCTAAGATAATTTTAAAATCATATGAATGTGTGGAATATCATCTTCTAAATAAGATTCCCCTTCTACCTTGAATCCAAAGCTCTTATAAAAATCAACAAGATATTCCTGTGCACTTATTTCAATAGTTTTTTCTTGAAAATTCTTAGAAATATATTTAATGCCCTCACTTAATAATAGTTTAGAATATCCTTTTCCTCGATATTCTTTTTTAGTTACAACTCTTCCTATGGAAGGACTATTTTCATAGGATAATCCTTTAGGTAGAAGGCGAACATAAGAAATTATTTTATTATCTCCTAACTTATATATGTGTATTGAATCCTTATCTTTATAATCAATATCATGATATGGACAATTTTGTTCTACAATAAATATTTCTTCTCTAAGTGCGAGAATATCGTATAATTCTTGAGTATTAAGTTCATTAAAAGTTTTTGTGATAAGCATAAATCCTCCTGTGTTTATTAGGGTTTTAAATAAAGTATATCACGTATAATAGGTTTAAGTCCACTAAAGAAAAATTCTATAGCAATAACCATTATTATAAGCCCCATTAGCCTTAGTAAAACTTTATTGCCTGTTTCACCTAAAAACATAGATATTTTATCTGAATAATATAAAATTATATAAGTTGTTAAACCAATTATTAATATAGCAAAAATTAATAAAAATTTAGATATTAATGTATGGGCTTCAGACATTAAAACAATAGCGTTTGTGATAGCTCCTGGCCCACAAATCATAGGAATTGCAAGTGGAGTAATACTAATATCATCTGCATATTTTTTAGAGTTTTCATCATCTATTTTTGTTCTTGTAATTTTTGCTTGTAACATATCATAGCCTATTAAAAAGAAAATACAACCTCCTGCAATTTTAAAGCTATTTACAGATATACCAAAAAATTTAAAAATAAATTGTCCACTTAATGCAAATATAATAAGAGCTAAAAAAGCTGTAAAAGTAGATTTTTTTGCTACATAAATTTTCTCGTCTCTATGTAGGTGATTAGTCATTCCTATATATATTGGCATAATATTTAATGGATTCATTAGTGCAAATAAAGATGTTAAACTTAATAAAAAGAAACTTAATAGATTATCCATAGTTTTTATATGGTGTATAGATACACCAAACCTCCTTTTCAATATTTATCTGCTTGCTACTTTTGTAAAACTCCATCT
>Ga0075011_10000180_pt1 | contig 32878 bp, 28 predicted proteins | sample TARM_MetaG_T_14_FD_72354 | JGI IMG/M metagenome (GOLD analysis project Ga0075011, IMG submission 72354) | Freshwater microbial communities from Pennsylvania, USA, analyzing microbe dynamics in response to fracking - TARM_MetaG_T_14 | ecosystem: Environmental > Aquatic > Freshwater > River...
ATCATGTCGTTGTAAATTATTCGTATTTATGATACAATTTCTATTGGAACATTTGAAAAATATGGAGGAGAAATGGAAAAAATTAAAATAACATCAGAATATATTAAATTAGATCAATTTTTAAAATGGGCAAACATTGTAGGTAGTGGAGTAGATGCAAAAATGCTGATTCAAGATGGATTTGTAAAAGTCAATGGGGAATTAGAGTTAAGAAGAGGTAGAAAATTATACATTGGAGATAAAATAATTTTTGATAATAAGGATCAATATGAAATAGTGTAGAGGTGCTAATTTGCAAGTCAAAAGTATAGACTATATAAATTTTAGAAATTTAATAAATACAAGTTTAGAATTTAATCCTAGATTTAATTTTTTTTTAGGAAAAAATGGACAGGGAAAAACAAGTATTTTAGAAGCTATTTATTTTGCTATTAGTGGAAAAAGTTTTAGAACTAAGAATAATAAAGAACTTATTAATTATAATAAAATTAATACTGGAGTTATGCTAGCTTATGAAGATAAAATAAGCAAAAAACTAATTGGAGTAAAATTAGTAAATAATAAAAAAGAATATAAATTTAATAAAAAAACTATTAAATACGATGAGTTTTTAGGGAAAATTAATGCAATTTGCTTTATTCCAGATGATATTAATTTAATACTAGGTTCTCCCTCTTTGAGAAGAAATTTTTTTGATTATGAAATAGCTCAGGGAAATAGTTTATATTTTCAATATCTAAAAAAATTTGATAAACTTTTAAAAATTAGAAATAAATTTATTAAAGAAAGAAAAACAAAGGATGTATTATTTGAAATATATACAGAACAGTTTATTGAAACTAGTGTGAAAATAACTTTGATGAGAAAAGAGTATATTAAAAAATTAAGTATTTTATTAAATCTTAATTATCGAAAATTATTTGATGAAAAAAGTGAGTTAAAAATTGTATACAAGGCAATGTTAGAAGATTTAAATAAAGAAGAAAATTTAATAAGAGATGAATTTCGTGTTAAATTAAAAAATATAGAAAAACAAGAATTATATAGGTCATATACTTTAATTGGTCCACAAAAAGATGAATTTATATTTTATTTGAATGGTCAAGATTCTAAATCTTACTCAAGTCAAGGGGAGAAAAAATCAATAATTTTTTCTTTGAAGGTAGCAGAAATTGATATGATAATTAAAGAAAAGGGAGAAAGTCCTATATTTATAATAGATGATATATCTTCATATTTTGATAGTATTAGGAAAGAAAGTATAATTAACTATTTTAAAAATCGAGAAATACAGTTATTTATAAGCTCTACAGATAGTTTAGGGATAGATGGTAAGAATTTCTATATTTGTAAAGGAGAAATAAGTGAGTCTTGAAGAATATGAAATGAAAAATGTAAAAGAAATAATTGACGATGCAGTAAAAAAAAGTAGAAAATTAAAAGAAGGCTTAATTCAAGGGAATTGGTCAAGCATTATAGGTGAAGATTTATCTAAAAAAAGTTATGTTTCAGCTTTAAAAGATCAAGTTTTATTTATCCATGTGGAAAATTCAGTTTGGTTACAACAATTTAGTTTTATGAAACAAGATATTATACGAAAAGTAAATGCTTATTTGAATTTAGAATATGTTAAGGATGTTCAATTAAGAATATCTAAGATGAAAATAGAAGAATATTTTAAAGAGGTAGAAGATGAAGTTAAATTTGAGCCTGATAAAATAGTTTTGGATGCAAATATAGAAAAAGAATCAGAAGAAATAATTCATGACATAAATGACAATGTTATAAAAGAAAAAATTAAAAAATTATTAATTTTATCTAAGAAAAAAGAAAAATTTCTTTTGGATAGAGGAAGTCAAAAATGTATTGATTGTGGAATAATCTTTAAAGGTTCACAAGTAAGGTGTACAGTTTGTGAGAATAAATTAAGAAAACAAAAATTAGAATTAATTTATAGTATTATAAAATCAAATTTAAATATTCCTTTTGAAGGTGTAAAACCTGTATTAAAAGATTTTAGAGAAAGTGAATTTAAAGATATGAAGCAAGAAATAAAAGAAAAATATAAAAGGTTAATGCATAAGGCAATTAATGATGAAGAAATGGAGTTATTTGAAGAATATGCTAAAAAATATTTTACCTTAGAAATAGAAAAAGATGATATAGATGAAATAAATAGATTAATAAGAAGTTATCTTGAAAATTTAGAATAAATTTAATTTGTTGAGATACTTTATTTAAAAGTTATGGAGGGTGTTATGAGTAATTATAAAGCAGAAGATATTACCATATTAGAAGGTTTAGAAGCAGTTAGAAAAAGACCTGGAATGTATATCGGTTCAACTTCAATAAGAGGTTTGCATCATTTGGTATATGAAATAGTAGATAATTCAATGGATGAAGCTTTGGCAGGGCATTGTGACCAAATACAAGTAAATATTTTACCAGAAAATATTATAGAAGTAATTGATAATGGTAGAGGAATTCCAGTTGGAATACATCCTAAATATAATAAATCAGCACTTGAAATTGTTTTAACAGTTTTACATGCTGGTGGAAAATTTGAGAATGATAATTATAAAGTGTCAGGAGGACTACACGGAGTAGGTGTGTCAGTAGTAAATGCCTTATCAGAATGGACAGAAGTTTATGTAAAAAGAGAAGGACATGAATGGTATCAAAAATATAATAGAGGAGTACCTGAAGAAGCAGTAAAAATTATAGGAGATTCTAACAAGACAGGAACAAGAGTTGTTTTTAAAGCTGATGATGATATTTTTGAAACAACAGTTTATGAATTTAAAGTTTTAAGAGATAGACTAAAAGAACAAGCTTATTTAAATAAAGGTATAAAAATTGTAATTACTGATTCTAGATCAGAGGAAATAATTAAGGAAGAACTTTGCTTTGAAGGTGGAATTGTAGACTTTCTAGAGGAAATTACTCAAGAAGAAGAAAAAATTATAGAAGAAACAATTTATATGAGTGGAGATGTAGATGGTGTAGGTGTTGAAATAGCAATGACTTATACTAATAAAACTAGAGAATCAGAGTATTCATTTGTTAATAATATTAACACTCATGAAGGAGGAACTCATCTAAGTGGGTTTAGGTCTGCATTAACAAGAGTTATAAATGAAGTAGCAAAAGATCAAGGAATAGTAAAAGATAGAGATGGTAAATTTCAAGGTTCTGATGTTAGAGAAGGAATAAGCTGTATAGTAAGTGTAAAAGTTCCACAACCACAATTTGAAGGACAAACTAAAACTAAACTTGGAAACTCTGAAGTCATGGGAATAGTAAGTGGAATAGTAAGTGAGAAATTAAAATTTTATTTAGAAGATCATCCTGCATGTTTAAGATCGATTGTAGATAGAATTTTATTAACAAAGAAAGCAAGAGAAGCTGCTAAAAAAGCAAGAGAATTGGTTATGAGAAAAAATGTTCTTGAAGTAGGTTCTTTACCAGGAAAATTAGCAGATTGTAGTTCTAAAAAACCAGAAGAATCAGAAATATTTATAGTAGAAGGAGATTCTGCAGGTGGTTCAGCAAAACAAGGAAGAGACCGTTTTTTTCAAGCGATATTACCACTTAGAGGAAAAATATTAAATGTTGAAAAATCAGGGCTTCACAAAGCTTTAGAAAATACAGAAATTAGAGCTATGATAACAGCTTTTGGAGTAGGTATTGGCGAAGAAATTAATATGGAAAAATTGAGATACCATAAAATTGTAATAATGACAGATGCCGATGTAGATGGAGCTCATATAAGAACTTTAATGTTAACATTCTTTTATAGACACTTACCTCAATTAATAGAGGAAGGACATATATATATTGCACAACCACCTTTATACAAAATAAGTCAAGGTAAAACAGTTGTTTATGCTTATGTAGATAAGGAAATGAAAAAAATTATAAACCAATATGAAGCAGAAGGTAAAAAATATACTTTACAAAGATATAAAGGGCTTGGAGAGATGAACGCTGAACAATTGTGGGATACAACTATGGATCCAGAAACAAGAACTTTATTAAAAGTAACGTTGGAAAATGCCTTAGATGCAGATAGAATTTTTAATAAGTTAATGGGAGATCAAGTTGAGCCAAGAAGGCAATTTATAGAAGAAAATGCATTATATGTAAAGAATTTGGATATATAGAAATTAAAAGAAAATTCCTAAAATTAAGGAGAGATATTGATGGCTAATGAAATAACAAGATATTTAGAAGAGGAAATGAAAGACTCTTATTTAGATTATTCTATGAGTGTTATAGTAAGTAGAGCACTTCCAGATGTAAGAGATGGATTAAAACCTGTTCATAGAAGAGTATTGTTTGCAATGAATGAAATGGGAATGACACATGATAAAGCACATAAAAAATCTGCCCGTATTGTTGGGGAAGTTCTAGGTAAGTATCACCCACATGGAGATACAGCAGTTTACTATACTATGGTAAGAATGGCACAAGATTTTAATTACAGATATATGTTAGTTGATGGACATGGAAATTTTGGTTCAATAGATGGTGACAGTCCAGCAGCAATGAGATATACAGAAGCTAGAATGGCTAAAATTACCAATGAATTATTAGTTGATATAGATAAAGATACGATTGATTACAGAAAAAACTTTGATGATACCTTAGATGAACCTGTAGTATTACCTTCTAAACTTCCAAATCTTTTATTAAATGGTTCAGAAGGAATTGCAGTAGGTATGGCTACAAAAATACCACCGCATAATTTAAGTGAGCTTTGTGATGGTATTTTAGCTTTAATAGATGACAAAGATATAAATGTTAGTCAGTTAATGGAATATATTAAAGGTCCGGATTTTCCAACTTCAGGAGTTATACATGGAGATAAGGGGATTTATGACGCTTATAAGACTGGTAGAGGTAGAGTAAGAGTAAGTGGTAAGGTAGAGGTAGAAGAAATAAGAAAAGATAGACAAGCTCTTATTATTAAAGAATTACCTTATCAAGTAAATAAGGCAAGATTAATAGAAAAAATTGCTGATTTAGTAAAAAATAAAAAGATTAGTGGAATTAGCGACCTTAGAGATGAATCAGATAGAAATGGTATAAGAGTTGTTATAGAATTAAAAAGAAACGAATGCCCTGACTTAATTCTTAATAAATTATATAAATATACTGATTTAGAAAATACTTTTGGTATAATAATGCTTGCTTTAGTTGATAATGCACCTAAAATATTAAATTTGAAAGAAATATTAAATCATTATTTAAAACATAGATTTGAAGTAATTACTAGAAGAACTAAGTTTGACTTGGATAAGGCAGAAAAAAGAGCTCATATTTTAGAAGGATTTAGAATAGCATTAGACAATATAGATAAAATTATTGAAAAAATAAGAGCTTCTCAAGATGGAAATACAGCTAGAGAAATTCTTATGAGTACTTGGGATTTTTCAGAAGCACAGGCTAAGTCTATTTTGGATATGAAATTACAAAGATTAACTGGCTTAGAAAGAGAAAAAGTAGAAAATGAATATAATGAATTAGTAAAGCTAATTATTGAATTAAATGATATTTTATCTAATTCAGATAGAGTTTATGAAATCATTAAAGAAGAATTGATAGATGTTAAAGCTAGATTTGGAGATAAAAGAAGAACAGAAATAAATAGTGATAGAAGAGAAATTAATGATGAGGACCTTATTAAAGATGAAAAAGTTATAGTGACTTTAACAAATAGAGGCTATATTAAGCGTATGGCACTTAATACGTACAAGGCACAAAAAAGAGGTGGGAAAGGAATTTCTACTCAAAATACAGTAGATGGAGACTTTGTAGAAAGTATGTATACTGCTTCTACCTTGGAAACTCTAATGGTATTTACTGATAAAGGAAAATCTTATAGTATAAAGGTATATGAAATTCCTGAATCAAGTAAACAAGCTAGAGGTAAGCTTATTGAAAATTTAATTAATCTTGATAAAGATGAAAAAGTTAGAAGAATAATCAAGGTAAAAGATTTTTCTGAGACTGATGAAGTATTGTTTTTAACAAGATTAGGAAGATCTAAAAAGACAAACTTAAGCTTATTTAAGAATCTAAATAAAGCTGGAATAATAGCTATACAATTAGATGCAAGTGATGATTTGATATATGTAGGTTTAGTTTCATCTAAAGAAAATCAAATATTCGTAGCAACTAAAAAAGGTTATTCAATAAGATTTAATCAAGATCAAATAAGAAGTATGGGAAGAAATACTGCAGGAGTAAAGGCAATTACCCTTAGACAAGATGATTCTGTAATTTCTGGTGGAATAATAGAAAATGAAGAAGCAGATATACTTACTATTACAGAAAAAGGCTATGGAAAAAGGACTAAAATAGATGAATACAACTTACAATCAAGAGGTGGAAAGGGAGTAATAAACCTAAAAGTTAGCCCTAAAACTGGAGATGTAGTAGAGGTAAAAGTTGTAGAACTAGATGAAGAACTTATGGCAATTACAAGTGAAGGTATTATAATAAGAACTCCTGTTGATAGTATATCTAGAATAGGTAGAAGTACACAAGGTGTAAAAGTAATGAGAGTAAAAAATGGAGAAAAAGTAGTATCAATAGTTAAAGTAAAGAAAAATCTAGAAGAAGCTATAGATGAAGAAGTTGTAGATGAAAATGATATTGACAATATTGATGTTAGCATAGAAAATAATACAGATGAAAATCAAGATTAAAAAAGAGGGAAGCTGACCATGTCAGCTTTCCTTATTTAATAAAAGAATACAATAAATTAAAACCTTGAACAAAGTAAGGTATTTATGTTAAAATATGTGCATATTGTTGAAACTAGGAGGACATATGTTTAGAGTAAAAACTGCTATAGCTAGTTTTATTTTAGTGAGTACTATGTTAATAGCACAGGATTTAGGTAGTTTTCAAACCGAAGCAGTTAAGGAACTATATAATAGGGGAATATTAAAAAATGTGGTAGAAGAGAAAGATTTCTCTAAAAAGGAAACTTTTACAAGATATGAGGTAGCAACTATTCTTTATAATACAATAAAATTACAAGGTATGAGCACTTTAGAGGGTATAAGTGAAACAGAGACCTTGATTTTAAAATCTTTAGTTTCAGAGCTTGCATCAGAATTAGCTATGCTTGGTGCAAAAGATAGGGAACTAATGGATGAAATAAATAAGTTGGAAAATAGAATTAATACAAAATTTACTAACGAAATTTCAAGATTAGAATTAAAAGTAGATAGAATTCGTTTAACTTCTAACTTTTTAATTGAAAAAGATTTGAGAAATAATTATGAGGGTGAAAAGCATAAATTTGAAAATGTAGAGGCAAGTGGAACAGCAACAGCCTTAGTTAATTTTACAGATTTTGCCAAGGGTAGAGTAAGATATGATTTTGATAATGAACAATTAGATGAAGCTGAAATAAATTTAACAAATGATAAATTTAATGCTAAATTGTTTGCATCGGAAATTGAAAAAGAAAATAGAATAGAAGGTAGACCTTATATTAAGCTACCTACTTTTAGAAGTACATTAGGAATAGTTAATGGTAATGAGGTAGAAGCAGAAGATGGAATTATTATCCAAAGTGAACAAGGACAAAAGAACATAACAGCCTTTGTAACTAACACTGAAAATAGAGATATGTTTGGTATAGAATATATTTCAAAAATTGGATATTTTAATCAAAATGAAGGTCAAGATTCTAGTTATTATGTGTCTTATGTAAATACAAAAGAAAGACAAGATAATCAAGGAATTGAAGAAATAGAAAAAGATAAGATTCTTGCTATAGGTGGAGATTTTACATTTAAAATAAGTGATAAAACAACACAGTTATTTGAAATAGAATATTCTAAACTTAGGGGTAGGGAAGACAAAGAAGGTAGCAGAAGCTATAAATTTCCTATTACTAAAGATGAAGCAACATATTTCTATGCAAAAACAGATAGTGTTTCTCCTAGATTTGGGAGATTAACTTTTAGTACAGGTGGAATTAATACAGGTCGTTGGTACGATTTATCAAAGGCTGGAAACGACCAAAAAACACCTTTTAGAGAAACAGATATAATTAAAATGGAACAAGATAAATTTGGTTGGATATTTAATTTAGATCAAAATAATAAAAATTGGGAAAATAATTTTCAATATGTAAAATATGGTTCAAATGATTCTGGGAATCAATCAGCAGAGAGATTAGCCACAGAATTTGCTTATAATTTACGTGGAATAACTAATAAGGCAAGATTAGCCTTAGAAATAGCTATGGAAAAAGATGAATTAGTTAATGTAAAGTCTGATGGAGAATTATCTCTAACTCCTAAATTAAAATTGGTAAATGTACTTAAAGAAAATACCGAAAATGAATTTAGATTTAGTTTTATTGATAATAAGGATGCAGATAAATTTGCATGGAAGGCATATGCAGACCACTTTATTTCTTTGGAAGATAATAGAATGGTAAAATTAGTAGCTGAGGTAGAAGAAAATTATGAAATTACTAATGAAAATAAAAAATATCAAAATATAAAATTAGGTGGAAATTTTGAAAAAGATTTCTGGACTAATGAAGATGGAAGAACAGAAACTAAATTAGTACTAGGAGCTAGACATATAGATAAAAAATATTCTGATTCAAATGATGAAAAAGATAAAAATAAACTAGAGAGAGCTTTTGCTTATTTTGAAACAAAATATGATAAGTTTACGTTTAAGTATGGTGGACTTTTGAGAAATGAGAATTATTATAATGAAAATAAAACAATAGAAAATGAACAAGACTATGATAAATTTACTTATGGAATAAGTACAGAATATGAATATAATAAAGATTTTAAAATAAGCTTGTCATATGGACCAGCAGATTTCTTAGAAAATAATAATCAATTATTTTTTCATGAAAAAATGTTTTCTGATGAAAGTCAAGAACAAGCAAGTTTGAGAATACAAGGGAAGTTTTAAGACCATCGTAAGATGGTCTTTTTTTTTAGATAAATTTATCTGCTTGCTACTTTTGTAAAATTACCACTTCTATTAAGTGTGAGAACAAAAGCCACGCACACAGATAACGAATTTTAAACCTTTACCTCATCTAAAGGCAAGAATTCAGTTTATTAAAACTAAAATTAAGTAAATCAAAAAGGCGACATTGTCGCCTTTTTATATTAATCTTTATTCTAAGTAAGCACTTAACATCCAAATATGTTTCTCATAAGCTCCGATGAATCCATCAATCAAACCAACAGTCTGCTCATCTGAATTTTCACCTGCTAATTCTATAATTACTCTAAGGTCTTGTAATATAGCTTGGTAATCGTCTAATATACCTTTAGCCGCTTCACCTGCTTTTATTTTTTCACTTGGAGCTTCTACCAAAGTAGATACAGCTAAGTAGTCTTTCATATTTGCAAGAGGTCTATCTTCTAATTGTAAAATTCTTTCTGCAACATCATCAATTTCAAGTGCAGTTGCAGTATAAAGTTCTTCTAACTTTGCATGCATTTCAAAGAATCCTACTCCTACGATATTCCAGTGATAATTGTGAAGCTTAGTATATAAAACGTGTAAATCTGCCAAATACTTATTTAATTTTTTTGCCACTTCTACCGATTTTTCTTTGTTTAATCCTATTCTCATATAAATCCACCTTCCTTATTTTTATTTAAAGTTTTACAACTTTGTAATTATTACATAATTATTATAGCACCCTTTTTAATGAAAGTCAAGTATTTATAAAAAATAAAAAAGACTTTTTAGTTTTTAAGCCAAAAAGTCTTTCTAATTATATTATTGTCTAATTTCACCATTATATTTTTTATTAACAGTTGAAAGTATTTTTTCAATTGCATTGCTAATATCTTTTTCTTCTAAAGTCCCTTTATCTGAACGAAGAACGATATTTATAGCTACTGATTTTTTACCAGCTTCTACCTTATCCCCTTCATAAATATCAAATAATTCAACTTTTTCTATAAAATTGTTGCATTTGCTAATATCAGTTATCATATTTCCTACTAAAATATCTTGAGCGACTACAATAGCCAAGTCTCTTTCAACAGCTGGATATTTTACAATACTTTTATACGCAATTTTATTTTTGCTATATTTCAAAATTTTATTAATATCAAATTCAGCGATATAAGCCTTATGTTTTTTTATATCTAAATTTTCTGCAACATCTGGATGAATTTCTCCGAAAGTTCCTACAATATCCTTACCTAATTTAATGTCAGCACTTCTACCAGGGTGGAAAGTAGGATTTTCACTTCTTTCTATTTGATACCTATTTAATCCACATGACTCTAAAAAGCCTTCTACATAAGCTTTTAAATCATAAAAATCATAGTCATTAGGTTTAGCATTCCAAAGTTCTTTTTCTCCTTTACCAGCAATGGCAATAGCAACTTTTGGATTTTCATTAGCTAGTTTATTATCTTCTTGTACTCTAAAAGTTCTACTTACTTCAAATAAGCTAAGGTCAAATTGGTTTCTATTAAAATTATCCCTAATATTTGTAAGTAAAGAATAAATTAAACTAGGTCTCATAGTTATCATTTCTTCAGAAATAGGATTTAGAATATCAATAGTATTTTCTTTATAATTAATATTATCCATGGCATTTTTTGGTACAAAAGAATAATTAATTACTTCTTGTAAGCCAAGGTGAGATAAATATTGTTTCATTGAATCTATAGCCATAGTTTCAGGATAAACAATACCACCTTTTATATCCTCCAAAGGCATTTTAGCTTCAATATTATTAAACCCATACATTCTGATTACTTCTTCATAAAGGTCAGCAGGTCTAGTTAAATCATCTCTATAAGAAGGTGGAATCAAGGTCATAACTCCATCAACTATATCAACTAGTTCAATATCTAAATTAGTTAAAATATTACCAACTATATCAGCATTTAGTTCTTTACCAATAAATTTATATAATTTTTTAAGATTTAATTTAATTTCTCTTTTTTCATATTTAACAGGGTACTTGTCAACTATTCCTTGTGCAACTTCTCCACCTGCAATTTCTTGAATAAGAGAAGTAGCTCTATTAATTACAATTTCAGCATCTTCTACATCAATTCCTCTTTCAAATCTATAAGAAGAGTCAGAAGAAAGTCCAAGTCTTTTTGAAGTTTTTCTTACAGAATTAGCATCAAAGTGTGCAACTTCTAAAACAATATCTTTTGTATTTTCATCAATTTCACTATTAGCTCCACCCATAACACCAGCAATGGCAACTATCTTATCTTTATCAGCAATAACTAATTCTCCTTCTTCAAGAATCCTTTCTTTTTCATCAAGGGTAACAATTTTTTCTCCTGCCTTAGCCTCTCTTACTATAAGTTTTGAACCATAAATTTTTGATAAATCAAAGGCGTGCATAGGATGATTGTATTCCATTAAAACAAAGTTTGTAATATCAACTATATTATTTATTGGATTCAAATCAATAGCTTTTAATCTGTTTTGTAGCCAAAGTGGAGATTCTCCGATTTTTACATTCTTAATAACTCTACTTGTATATCTTCTAGATTTATTTTTCGCAAGAATATCAACACTAATAAGATTTTCAGTTTTTTCGCTTAATGTATTATTTATTTTTGATACAGGGTATTTTAGTTTTCTGTTATAATAAGCAGAAATTTCTCGAGCTATACCAATATGGGATAAACAGTCAGGTCTATTAGGGGTAATTTCCAATTCAAAAACTACATCATTCAATTCTAAATAATCTTTTAATAAAGTTCCTAAAGGAGCTGATTCAGGAAGGATAATAATTCCAGAATCTTCTTTCCCAATTCCTAATTCTTTTTCAGAGGCTAGCATTCCACAAGAATCAACACCTCTAACTTTAGCTTTTTTTATTTTAAATTCCCCAGGAAGAACTGCTCCTTCAGTTGCAACTGCTACCTTATCACCTAATTTATGGTTAGTAGCACCACAAATTATTTGTAGGGGTTCTCCTTGTGCTATATCAACTTTTAGTAAAGTTAATTTATCAGAATCAGGATGCTTTCCAAATTCTACGATTTGTCCAATATATACTTTATCTAGATATTTTCCCAAAACATCAATAGATTCTACTTCTTGACCAATCATAGTAAGGGCATTTTCTAATTCTTCAATACTTTCATTTATATCAACATATTCTTTTAACCAGTTTAAAGAAATCAACATTTATTTATCCTCCATCATTACTTTTTGAATTGTTTTAAGAATCTCATATCATTTTCATAAAAGGCTCTTAAATCATCTATTCCGTATCTAAGCATGGCAGTTCTTTCAATACCAATTCCAAAAGCAAAGCCACTTACTTTTTCTGAATCAAAGCCACCTTGTGCTAAAACAGCAGGGTCAACCATTCCACAGCCCATTATTTCTAGCCAACCTGTATGTTTACAAAGTCTACATCCACTACCATTACAAATACAACATTGTACATCCATTTCAGCAGAAGGCTCAGTAAATGGGAAGAAATGAGGTCTAAATCTTACTTCTCTTTCTCCAAAAACTTTTGTAACAAATTCAATTAAAATAGCTTTTAAATTGGCAAAAGAAATATTTTCTCCTACCATAAGTCCTTCCATTTGGTGAAACATAGGAGTATGAGAAATATCATAGTCAGACCTATAAACTTTACCAGTACAAATCATTCTAAAGGGTGCTTCTCTATCTTTCATATATCTAATCTGCACAGGAGAAGTATGAGTTCTAAGAACAACGTCTTCGCTCATGTAAAATGTATCTTGCCAATCTCTTGAAGGATGAGTTTCTGGGATATTAAGGGCATCAAAATTAAAATAAGTTTCTTCAATTTCTGGACCATCAGCCACATCAAAACCCATCTCTCTAAAAATTTCTTTTATAAATAATTCTGTTTCTGTAATTGGATGCAAACCACCTTTTGTAACTTTTCTAGCAGGCAGGGTAATATCGATAGTTTCATTTTTCAATTGTTCTTTTTTAGCAATTGTTTTTAATTCTTCAAATTTTTCATCTAAAGCTTTGCTTATAGCTTCTTTTACATCATTTGTAATTTTACCAATCAAAGGTCTTTCTTCAGCACTTAAATCTTTCATACCCTTCATTAAGTCTGTAAGAGCACCTTTTTTTCCTAAAATTTTAACTCTTAAATCTTCCAATTCCTTTAGCTGGGTAATAATACTTACTTTGGCTAGAGTTTCAGATTGTAGAATTTCTAATTCTTGTTTCATCTTTCCTCCTAATATATAGCTTGTTATGATAATATAACGGCTTTATTAATTTAAAATATTTTTAATTTTGTGAACCACGTGATTAACACGATATATATGCTTGACAAGTTTATAGATGTTTGTATTTAAAACTTTTAAATTCTAACTATTAATGGCTTTATTTTTGGTTAAATGCGAAAAGTACCTAAATAGTTATGAATATATTAATTATCAGAATTTAGTATTTATTTTAACATATTTATATGATATTTTGAACTTATTTTAAATTTAATCTTTTACCGAGAACCAGTAAACAATAGACTCATCTTTAATAGGGTTTTTATATCTGTGAGGAATAGAAGCTTTTATATAAACAGAATCTCCTTCGTCTAAATGAAAAAGTTCATTATTTATTTCAATTTCTAACTGACCTTTAATAACTACACCAATTTCGTCATAGCCATGTCCCCAAGACATTTCATTAAAGTTACTACCACCAGTAATTGTAATAGCAATACCATTTAGGTTAGATTTTCCGTTTAATAAACTTTCAACTTTAACATGAGATTCCAAGTTAGAAAAAATTTCTTCTCTATCAGTTTTTTTCACCAAAGGGTAATCATCTTTTTTACCTTCTAATATTTCCATTAAATTAACACCTAATATTTGACAAATTTGTTGTAAATTACTAATAGATGGACTGTTAAGATCTCTTTCTACATTACTTAAAAATCCAATAGATAAATTAGTTTCTTCAGACAGTCTTTTCAAAGTATAGTTTTTATTTTTTCTAATTTCTTTTATTTTTTCACCTAACTTCATTTGATATTCTCCTTCAAATTTTCTTATAATTATATCATATTTAGGCTAAAAGAAAAAGTTAAATCAGTATAGTGAAATTAAGACATTATAAAAAAATGAAAAAAAAGTTTTTTTATTTGGACAAAAATCTTTACAAAGCTTTATTTAATAGTGATTTAACAATTTTATTTAAAAAAAATTCATAAATATGAAAAAAATAAATTGATTTTTTTAAAATTAAGGGTATAATTTTCATGTACAGATAAATATCTAGATATTCAGATGATAAACAAAAGTTACGTTAAGTGTACTTTAAAAAAGTTTGTTTTAAATTAACAAAATATAAAGTGAAAAGATGAAGGGTTTAGAAGGTTTAGTTTTTTAGTCAATCTAAGATTGGTACTTATTAGTATTTTTTTATGAAAAATTGGGAGGGATTGTAAAATGGGTAATTTATTAAGTAAGTGGAATAGTATAAGCTTGGTAAAGAGAATAATTATAGGTTTGATAGCAGGTATATTATTAGCGGTATTCTTACCAACACAGGCAAAACCTGTATTAATTTTTGGTTCGTTATTTGTTGGAGCTTTAAAAGCAGTGGCACCGATTTTAGTATTTTTCTTGGTAATGTCTGCAATAGCACAGCACAAAAGTGGGCAGCAGACAAATATTAAATCGATTGTCAATTTATATTTATTAGGAACTTTCTTAGCTGGTTTAGCTGCAGTAATAACAAGTTTTATATTTCCTGTTACTTTAGTACTTGGAGAAAGTGTACAAGGAATGTCACCGCCAGAAGGTTTGGTAGAAGTAATTAGAACTTTATTATTAAATGTTGTTGATAATCCAATTAAAGCATTATTCAACGGTAATTATATAGGTATATTAACTTGGGGAATAGTTCTTGGTGTAGCTCTTAAAAATGCCAGTGACTCAACAAAATCAGTTTTATCAAATTTTGCAGATGCCTTAGGTAAAATGGTTGGTTGGGTAATCAATTTTGCTCCATTAGGTATTATGGGGTTGGTATTTGATGCTGTAACAACAAGTGGTTTAGGTGCTTTGGCAAGTTATGGTAGATTAGTTGTTATTTTAGTTGGATGTATGTTCTTTGTTGCATTAGTAATTAATCCTATTATTGTGTATGTTAATATTCGTAAAAATCCATATCCATTAGTTTTTACTTGTTTAAGAAAAAGTGGAATAACAGCTTTCTTTACTCGTAGTTCGGCAGCGAATATTCCTATAAACATGAATTTATGTGAAGAGTTAGAATTAGATAGAGATACTTATTCAGTTTCGATACCTTTAGGTGCAACAGTAAATATGTCAGGAGCTGCAGTTGTAATAACTATTATGTCCCTTGCAGCAGCACACACTTTAGGGATTAAAGTTGATATACCAACAGCTATAATTCTTAGTATAGTATCAGCAATTAGTGCTTGTGGAACATCAGGAGTTGCAGGTGGTTCAATATTATTAATACCTTTAGCAGTTAGTTTATTTGGGATTCCAAATGATGTAGCAATGCAAATCGTTGGGGTAGGATTTATTATAGGAGTTATTCAAGATTCTTGTGAGACAGCTCTTAATTCATCTACAGACGTTTTATTTACAGCAACAGCAGAGTATGCAAAAAAACGTAAAGAAGGAAAAGACTTTGTTGTAGGTATAAATAAATAATACTAAATTTTACTCAGATATAAAAAATTAAATTCTTTGTATCTGAGTTTTTTTAGAAATCATAATTTGAAAAAAATTATTATGCTTTGTAAAAAAACATTTAAAATATTTTAGTCTGTTAAGGGGGAAGTGAAATGGAAAGTTTAAAAGAGTTATATAAAATAGGAACAGGACCATCAAGTAGTCATACAATGGGACCAGAGAGAGCTGCATTAAAATTTAAGGAAAGAACGAAAGATGCAGTAAGCTATAAGGTAGAACTATATGGAAGTTTAGCTGCAACAGGAAAAGGACATTTAACAGACTGGATAATAGAAAAAACTTTAGCACCTAAAAAAACAGAAGTAGTTTGGATGCCAGAATTTGTACATGAATTTCATACAAATGGAATGAAATTATTTGCCTTAGATGGTGAGGGAAATTCTTTTGATGAGTGGCTAGTATTTTCAGTAGGTGGAGGAAGTATAGTAGATTTAGATTCAGGAGAAAACAAAGCAAAAGAAATTTATGAATTAAATACCATGGATGAAATAGTAGAATGGTGTAAGGAAAATAATAAAGAAATGTGGGAATATGTAGAAGAATGTGAAGGTAAAGAAATATGGGAGCATTTGGAAAACATATTAAATACCATGGAACAAGCAGTAAAAAATGGAATATCTAAATCAGGAATACTTCCAGGAACTTTAAAATATCCAAGAAAAGCAAAAGAAATGTATGAAAAAATAGACATGGATAAAAAAGTAAGTGTATTAACGAAGAAATTATTTGCCTATGCATTGGCAGTATCAGAAGAAAATAGTGGTGGAGGGCTTGTAGTAACAGCTCCTACCTGTGGGGCAGCAGGAGTAATTCCAGGATTGTTAATAAGCTTAAAAGAAGAATATAATTTGGATAAAACAACATTATTGAGAGCCTTAGCAATAGGTGGATTAATAGGAAATGTAGTAAAGAAAAATGCCACAATATCAGGTGCAGAAGCAGGGTGCCAAGCTGAAATAGGGGTAGCTTGTTCAATGGCAGCAGGAATGGCAGTATACATACAAGGTGGAGATGCAGACAGAATAGAGTATGCAGCAGAAATGGGATTAGAACATCACTTGGGAATGACATGTGATCCAATAGGAGGATATGTCCAAATACCGTGTATAGAAAGAAATGCAATGGTAGCAGTAAGGTCTTTGAATACAGCAGATTATGCAATGAGTTCAAGTGGAGAGCATAAAATAAGCTTTGACCAAGTAATAAAAACAATGATGGAGACAGGAAAAGATATGTGTCCAGCATATAAAGAAACGTCAATTAGTGGATTGGCAAAGCACTATAAGAAGTTTTTAGAGGTATAACATAGACAAAATGGAGGAGCAAAATTGCACCTCCATTTTTTAATGTATTTAGATTGTTGCATAACTCCTAAACCTTTATTTTATTGATAAATTATACATATGATTTTAGAGTATTCCCCAATATTTCAGATGAAATTTTACCACGGAGGCTCAGAGTACACAAATAGAATTAAAAATGTACAATTGACAATTAAAACCTTAAAGCTTTTTAACCACTAGATGAACACTAGATTAAACACTGGATTAATATCAATTATTTTTTAGGTTCTTTAATCACTTTTTTTATCTTGTGTCTATCTCGTGGTTCATTCAAAGGGTTTTCCAAGGTTAAACATCCTACAAAATTATTACCTATTAATTGCCTTTATCTTAGTATAAATTTGGCAATTTTTTATGATGAAATTTAATATTTTCATTTTCAATATGAATTACTCCATAATTTCCATCTTTTGCAGCACCAGGATTAAAATAATGAATGGAGTTTCTTTCTTTATAATAGGCTAAATGTGTATGTCCAAAAATAGCTATATTTGCCATTGATTTTTCAACTTCTTTTTCCAAAAGGCTATAATTATTTTTTACACCATGTAAGTGGCCATGGCTAAGATAGAATTTATAGTTAAATATTTCAAATTCTAATAAGTCTTTAAAGCTATGGTCATAAAAGTCACAGTTACCTCTGACGATGTAAAAATCACAATCATCATAAATAAAAGACAGCTCTAAAGCATCTTTTGTATAATCTCCTGCAAAAATAACAGCATTAGGTTTTTCTATATCATACATAGTCACAATATTTTCTAAATGTGAGTGACTATCAGAAATAATAAGTATCTTCAAAATACCTCCTTTAAGCTATAAAGATTGGAAGTTTAATAGTTTCTAGAATTTTAACACCTAGTTTTCCAGTTAATTTCTCTAGCATAAAATTATATCTTAAATTTCCCATAATCAAAATATCAAACTTATCAATTTCTTCTTCCAAAATTTTAATACAATTTCCTTCTTTATATATAAAATCTATATTTACGCCACGTAGTTCAGAATATTCTTTCATGTCAAAATCATCAAATTTTTCCATATTGATGGAAAGAGCTGTAATTTCATTTATATTATTAAATAAATTCATAAATCTAAAGAAAGATTCGTTGGCACGTAGTCCCTTATCATCTGCAAATAACACAGAAGAAAATTTATAATTTTCTAAATTTGGTACTGTAATTATAGGTTTTGTATGTATTTTTAATACTGTCTTAACATTACTAGAAATAATTTCATTTTTAGCAACAATTAATAAATCATAACTTTTCATTTTTTCGAGGATAATATCACTAGTTATACCTTCTACCTCAAAAAAATGATTCTTAGAAAAATTATCTATAAACAATTCTTTTATAGCAATACTTCTTTGTTTTTCAAGTGCTTCCCATTCTTTCATGACATATGAATTTGCACTATCAACAACTAAACCTTCTACCATAGGTGGTACAACTTCATATTTTCTGAGGTCCTTAATATAAATGCCGTGTATTTCAACATCAAATTCTTTGGAAAAACCTTTTGCAAAACGAAGTAGATATTCTGCATCACTATTATTTTCAAAATATATTAAAGCTCTTTTTAGCATAAAACCGCCCCCTCTTTAATTGCTTCCTTGTTTATATTGTACTACGAATATTCAAATATTGCTATATTTTCAATAAATATATTTTCAAAATTTTTATATATATAAGGAAAGTTTTATAAAAAAAATAGCGTAGCAAGTGCTACACTATTTTTTTATAGGATTTATTTGGATGATGTTTAATCACTAAGAAATTAGATATCTCTAGTTAAAACTATATTAGCTCCAGTACCAAGAACATTTTCTAAAACAACAGTTCCAACTCTTTGTGGAGATTGAACTCTTACTGTTTTAAGAGCATTTACAACATCAAAAGTCATTGCCTTAGGAACAGGTTTATCTGTTTTTACTGGAACCATGCTATGAATTCCACCTTCTACCCTAACTATAGAAGTTACAACTCTAATAGGATTAATTAATTCTTCCTTACCATAGTCAATTCCTTTTGGACAAGAATTTCCAGTTACAGCATAGTCATTTGCTTCATCTATCATAAGGTGACAACCAACAGGACATAAAATACAAATCATTTCTTTCATTATAACACCTCCTGTAATTCAATAGTCACACTTTTCTTTATTTTTTTAAGTAAAACTTCTGGTAACATAATTTTTTCCATTTCACCAGGAGCTAGATGGGCTTTTTTGAAACTAGCAATTAATTCTTGACCTTCTCTAACAACTATTTTTTTATTTGTATAAGTATTATTAACTCTCATAAATATTTCTAATTTTTTAGGAATATTATCTAAATCTATAATTTGTGGAACAGTATAAGTAATACCATTACCATTTGATATGTGAGCAATATGCTCCATTTGGCAAGCTTCTTCATCTGCATAACAAGCAGCAAATTTACCAGCTCTTTCTCCCTCTTCACTTACAAAGTCAACAAGGTCATGAACATGAACAACGTTACCACATGCAAATACTCCAGGAATAGAAGTTTGCATAGAGTTGTTAACAATTGGTCCATTAGTTCTTCTATCTAAATTTATTCCAGCTTCTCTTGAAATTTCATTTTCAGGAATAAGTCCAACAGATAGAAGTAAAGTATCACATTCATACTCTATTTCTGTACCAGGAATAGGTTTTCTATTAGCATCAACTTTTGCAACAACAACTTTTTCTAATCTCTCTTTTCCTTTAACATCAATAATTGTGTGAGAAAGTAATAAAGGAATATCAAAATCATCTAAACATTGTACTATATTTCTATTAAGTCCTCCAGAGAAAGGCATTAACTCAACAACAGCTTCTACCTTGGCACCTTCCCAAGTCATTCTTCTAGCCATTATAAGTCCAATATCTCCACTTCCTAAAATAACAACTTTCTTACCAACTTGGTAACCTTCCATATTAACGAATCTTTGAGCACTACCAGCTGTGTATATACCAGATGGTCTATCTCCAGGCATTATAATTGCTCCTCTAGTTCTTTCTCTACAGCCCATTGATAAAACTATAGATTTTGCTTCTATTTCTTGATAACCATCTATGGGATTTATAGCTGAAACTATTTTTTCAGGAGTTATATTAAGTACCATAGTGTCTAATTTTACTTCAATATCAGTTCCTTCTAACATATCTATATATTTTTGTGCATACTCTGGTCCTGTTAATTCTTCTTTGAATCTATGTAGTCCAAAACCATTATGTATACATTGTTGCAAAATTCCACCTAATTCTTTATCACGTTCCAAAATTAATACTTTTTTTGCTCCACTATCATATGCTGATTTAGCTGCAGCTAATCCAGCTGGTCCTCCACCTACAACAACAACATCATATTTCATTATTTTTTCAACTCCTCTACTAAGATATAAGAATTTTTTCTATCAAGAAGAATATCCTTCATATCTACTTTAAGTTCTCTAGCTAAAATTTCTTGAACTCTAGGTCCGCAGAATCCACCTTGACATCTTCCAGCTCCTGGACGGCATCTTCTTTTTATAGAATCTACAGTAGTTGCAACAACAGGTCTGTGAATAGCTTCAACTATTTCACCTTCAGTTATCATTTCACATCTACAGATAATTCTACCGAATCTACTATCTTCTTTTATTTTAGCAGCTTTTTCTTCTTTTGATAATTCCATAAATACTTGATGTTTTCTAGGTTTTATAAAGTTTTCTTTTTTATTTAATTCAATAGGGTGTTTTTGTAATAATTCCATTGCAGCAACAGTTATACCTGGTGCAGCAGATAAACCAGGGGATTTGATTCCGCCAATATCGAAGAATCCAGAAACACTAGCTTCTTCAATAATGAAATCTCCTCTATCTGATTCAGCTCTTATACCTGCAAAGTTTCTGATATTATCTCTAAAGTTTATATTTTTTATTGAAGCAGAACCTTTTTGCCAAATATAGTCTAAGGCACTAGCAGTAGTTGAAATATCCTCTCTATTGTCTAGGTCTTGTGCATTTGGTCCAACTACTAAGTTTCCATGAACTGTAGGAGCCACTAAAATTCCTTTTCCTAGATGATTTGGACATGGGAAAATAACATGATTTACTCTTTCTCCTTGTACTTTATCTAGTAGATAGTATTCCCCTTTTCTAGGTAAAATTTTAAATGATTCAGGAGCTATCATATTGTGAATAATATCAGAATAATTTCCTGCACAGTTATAGACATATTTTCCTTCAAAATTTCCATTATTAGTTTTTAGTGTAAATATTTCTCCATTTTTTTCAATTCCAGTTACTTCTGTATTCAAGTGTAATTCTACACCGTTTTCTACAGCATTATCCATTAAAGCTTCAGCAAATTCCCAAGGAGAAACTATTCCAGCAGAAGTACATAACAAAGCCCCAACAATATTGTCTTGTACATTTGGTTCTAATCTTTTAACCTCATCTGCATCAATCATTTTAAGTCCTGGAATTTGATTTTTCATTCCTCTTTCATAAAGCTCTTTAACATGATTCATTTCATCTTCACTAAATGCTAGCACTAGAGACCCAGTACGTTTAAAAGGAACAGATAATTCTTTGCACAAATCTTCGTACATTTCATTTCCTAGTTTGTTGTATTTTGCCATAAGAGATCCCTCTTTAGCATCATATCCACCATGAACAATAGCACTATTAGCTTTTGTAGTTCCATTTGAGACATCAGTATCTTTGTCTAGGACTGCTACTTTTAAGTCATATTTTGAAAGTTCTCTAGCAATACCAGTTCCAATAATACCGGCACCTATTATTAAAACGTCATACATAATATACCCTCCTATTTTTGTATAGATAAAAAAGAGAACTAAAATAACTTGCCAAACGTATAATAATATACTGACAGAAATTTTTTTAGCTCTCTTCATCTCTAATGCTAATTTTTATTCAATTTAGTTCATATTTCTTTATCTGCTATAATTATACTACATTTAATTTTTTTGTCAACACTATATTAAAAAAAGATTTTTTTCACTAAAATGGAACGAAAAATTTGTAAATAGAATTTTTGTTCTGAATTATCTAGTTTGAAATTTTTTTGTATATTTAAGTTTGCTTTTATATCTTTATAGTATATTTTAGAAAATCAAATATAACACATAAAAAAATCTAAAATATAAAAAATTCTTTTTTTTATAAGAGAAAATGAGTATATTTAAAAAATAAAAAAATATTTTTTAGAAGCCTTTAAAATATTGGTTTTGAAATGTGAAATATATAATTTTAAATTAAAGTGTTGACATTGAAAATAAATGTAGTATACTTGTGATATGAGACAGATAAATGTATCATATACAAATCAATTATACGTAAAAAAAACAATTATAATTTAGGATGTTAATTTAAATCATGTAAAACAAGCTTTTTAAGTTTTAAAATTATAAAAAATTTAAAAAACAAACAAAAAATTTGACATTTTAAAAAAAATAGAGGATACTTGTTTTGTAACACATTTAAAGTTTTTAAAACAAATATATAGTACTATATAAGTTCAAAAAGTGCTGTAAAAATGCTAGTATATAAAATTTATTTATTGTAATATAACTTGAGAAATTAAAATTGAATAATAATAAAATGCAGAAGAGACTAAAGAGAAAATGCGAGGAGTTAAAAAGATGAAGTTAGATTTCAGAAAAATTTTACCAGAAAATAAAAAAATAATAGCAGTTAAAGATGAGAAGGCTTTGGACGAAGCACTAGAGAGTAATTCTAAAATAATTTTTTTATTAAGTAGTGATATTCTTACAATAGAAGAAACTACAAGAAAAATAAAAGCAAAAAACAAAATATCTTTTATACATTTGGATATGATAAAAGGTTTAAATTCTAAAGATAATTCTGCTTTAGATTTTTTAAGAGAAAATACTTTTGCCGATGGAATAATAACAACCAAGGCTCAAGTTGCTAAATACGCAAATAAAATTGGATTTTTAGTTATACAAAGATGTTTTTTAATAGATTCAATATCTCTAACTAGTACTTTAAAATTAGTTAATGAAGATTATATAGATGCAATTGAAATTTTACCAGGTGTTATGCCGAAAATAATAGATAAAATTTCTAAAGCTAGTAACATTCCAATCATAGCTGGAGGTCTTATTTCAGATATGGACGATGTTAATATGGCATTAGATAGTGGGGCTGTGGCAATTTCAACAACAAAATTAGAAATATTAAATATATAATACAATATACAATTTTACTTATATGATTGGACTTGTCTGTCTTAAAAAGTTCAATTATATATATAAATAAAAATACAGTAAGGAGGAAATGGTTATGAAGCATTTAGGAACAATTGTAGGAACAGCTATTGCTGGTATGTTTGTGATGTCAGTGTGGGGAGCCTTTGCAGGAGCTTACGGAATTGCTGGTGGTTGGTTTGCAGGTCTTATTATAATAGGTTCAATGTGGTTAATGAATCACTTTGTGGGGATTCATGCTAATGATGGAGCTTTTGTTGATATGGCATTAGGTATTGGTACCGCTGGATTTATGAGAAGTGTTTTTGAACAAGGAGCACAAGCTGGGATTGATTCTATACCAACTTTGGCGTTTACTATGATAGGTGGAGCACTTGGTGGATTTGTGGCATTCTTATTAGAAAAACATTTAGCTTCACAAAAACAAGCTTAACTAAAATAAATTAGAAGAGAGGAGGAAAAAAATATGTCATCATCAGCAATTATAACAACTTTAGCAGGTGGATTTATATTTCCGTTTTTAATTAGATTACTTTGGGGTAAAATGTGTGAACACTGGGGAGTAGCAGGTGGATATATGGCAGCTGGATTTATAGTAGGTACAGCTTGGACATTAACTCATGGTGTTGGATTTATTGTTCAAAGTGGAGGAGCATGGGTTGACCAAGCATTTGCTGCTTATACAGGATTATTTGTAGCATCAGCTATGAGTGGAGACAATGTAGGAAAAGGATTAGTGAATTCATTGTTTGCTATTATAGGTGGAGTTATTGGAGGATTTATTCTATCAAATTTATAGAATTTGACTTTATTTTTAGTGTATTTTAAGACAGCAGTCTTTAATCTTTATATAGAACAAAATCATAGGGAGGAATGAAAATATGTATAACAAAAAGTATATTGTGGCTTTAGACCAAGGTACAACTAGTTCGAGAGCGGTAATTTTTGATGAAGAACAAAAAATTGTTTCGGTAGCACAAAGAGAATTCACTCAAATTTATCCTCAAGAAAGTTGGGTTGAACATAATGCTATGGAAATATGGGCTACTCAAAGTTCAGTTTTGACAGAAGCAATTGGTAAAGCTGGAATAGGTGCTAATGATATTATAGGTATAGGAATTACTAACCAAAGAGAAACTACTGTTGTATGGAATAAAAATACAGGAAAACCTGTGTACAATGCAATAGTATGGCAATGTAGAAGAACTGCAAGTATATGTGATGATTTAAAAGCTAGAGGATTAGAAGACTATGTTAGAGAAAATACAGGTCTTGTTGTAGATGCTTACTTCTCAGGAACTAAAATAAAATGGATTTTAGATAATGTAGAAGGTGCTAGAGAACAAGCTGAAAATGGAGAATTATTATTTGGTACTATTGATACTTGGTTAATTTGGAAATTAACTGAAGGTAAAGTACATGCAACTGATTATACAAATGCTTCAAGAACTATGATTTATAATATTAAAGACCTTTGCTGGGATGAAAAAATGTTGACTGAATTAAACATTCCAAAATCAATGTTACCAGAAGTAAAAGATTCAAGTGGAACATTTGGATATGCTAATCTTGGTGGAATAGGAGCTCACAGAATCCCTATATGCGGAGTAGCTGGAGACCAACAATCAGCATTATTTGGTCAAGCTTGTTTTGAAAAAGGGGAAGCAAAAAATACTTATGGAACAGGTTGTTTCATGCTTATGAATACAGGTACAGAAATGTACAAAAGTAAAAGTGGTTTATTAACTACTATTGCAATTGGTTTAGATGGTAAAGTAGAATATGCTTTAGAAGGAAGTGTGTTCGTAGGTGGAGCTGTAGTACAATGGCTAAGAGATGAATTAAAAGTAATTGGGGAAGCAAAAGATACAGAATACTTTGCAAGTAAAGTAAAAGATAATGGTGGAGCCTACTTTGTACCAGCTTTTGTTGGATTAGGAACTCCTCATTGGGATATGTATGCTAGAGGAACTATTATAGGTTTAACTAGAGGAACTAACAAAAATCATATAATCAGAGCAGCTTTAGAGTCTATTGCTTACCAAAGTAGAGATTTATTAGATGCTATGGAAAAAGATTCTGGAATATCGTTGAAAACTTTAAAAGTTGATGGAGGAGCTTGTGCGAACAACTTCTTAATGCAATTCCAAGCAGATATTATAGGTAAAACTGTTGATAGACCTGCAAATTTGGAAACGACAGCTTTAGGAGCAGCTTACTTAGCAGGACTTGCAGTAGGGTTCTGGAATAGTAAAGAAGAAATTAAGAAAACTTGGGCTGTAGATAAAGAATTTAACCCAATCATGAGTGATGAAGATAGAGCGAGATTACATAATAAATGGAAAAAAGCTGTTAAGAGAGCTTTAGAATGGGAACTTGACTAAAATTAAAAAATTTGCTAAAATAAATTAAGAACATTGGAAATTGTAGTTCTAATGTTCTTATAAAAAATATATTAATTAATAGCCAAGAGAATGAGAGAGCTAGAAAGGTATAGTGTAAACTATCTTTTTTAGCTCTTTTTTATTGTATAATTTAAATTTTAATATTATAGTGGGGATTACGGTTAGAAATAAAAAATATTTATATATAACTAGGCAGAAGTAATAAATTCACACTCCAAAACTTTATTACTTCTACCTCTAAGAAATTTCTATGAATACGTGTTTAATTTTATGTTATAATAAAAAATAAAACAATATAATATGGAGGATAACATGAAATTAATAGTAGGATTAGGAAATCCAGGAGAAAAATATAGAAATACAAGACATAATATAGGTTTTGAAGCAATTGATTTTATAGCAGATGAATTTAAATCAGATAGTTTTAAGAAAAAACATAAGGGGGAAATAAGCTTTTTTGAATATGAAGGAGAAAAAGTTGCCTTATTAAAGCCACAAACTTATATGAATCTTAGCGGAGATTCCATACAAGAAGTAGTAAATTTTTATAAGTTAAATCCGCAAGAAGATTTGGTGGTTATTTATGATGATATGGACTTAGATTTAGGTAGAATTAAAATAAAAAGAAAAGGTAGTCCTGCAGGTCATAATGGAATAAAATCTATAATATCGCATTTGGGGGAAAATTTTATAAGAATAAAATGTGGTATAGGTAAACCTGAAAAAAAAGAAGATGTAATTAATTATGTGTTGGGAAAATTTTCTAAAACAGAAATAGATTCTATAAAAGAAATTTTAGAAAAAACTCTTGTGATAAGTAAAGCATTACTTAACACAGATAATGTTGAAAAAGTAATAAGTATATACAATCAAAAATAAAAAAGTAAATTATTATATAATATTTCAAAAAATATCAAGCTTTGAAATCCCTTCTATAGATGTAAAATTATTAGAAAAATAGAAGGAATTTTATGGCTAAATATTTGATAAAAAAAATTATCTGAAAAGTATAGATAATTTATTTTTGTCTTTTTATTTCACAAAAGCATACGAAAATATAACATTGTGAATTTTTATTGTATGATTTGATTTGACAAAGTTACCTAAATATAGTAACATAGAAAAAAAGTAAAAGTATCTTTCTTTTATAAAAAATTTTTTAAGGAGGTTATATGGCGTTTTTAACATTTAAAGGCGGAGTGCATCCACCTGATCACAAAGAAGCAACAGCACACAAAAATATTGAAAATTTTCCAGCACCAAAGATGTTATACGTACCAATGTTACAGCATATTGGTTCAGTTTTAGAACCTTTAGTAGCAGTAGGGGACAGAGTATTGAAGGGTCAAAAAATAGCAGATAGTACAGCTTTTTTAAGTGTACCTGTACATTCTCCAGTAAGTGGAAAAGTAAAAAAAATTGAGATTTTGCCATTTTTTAGAGGAAAGGTAAATACTGTAGTTATTGAAAATGATGGTCAAGATGAATGGATTGAAAAAAAGACCTATCCTAATTTTAAAGAATTAACTAAAGAAAAAATGTTAGAAATTATAAGAGAAAATGGTATTGTTGGTTTAGGGGGAGCAGCTTTTCCAACACATGTAAAACTAAATCCTCCAAAAGATAAAAAAATAGATACATTACTAATTAACAGTGCAGAGTGTGAACCTTATTTAAATCCAGATAATAGACTTATGATAGAAGAAGCAGAAGCTTTTATTCAAGGTATAGAAATTGTTATGCACCTTTTAGGTGTTGATAAAGCAATCGTGGGAATAGAACATAATAAACCTGATTCTATAAAAGTAATTGAAAACTTATTTAAAGATAAACCTAATATGTCTGTTGCTGTACTTGAAACAAAATATCCTCAAGGAGGAGAGAAGCAATTAATTAAGGCAGTATTAAATAGAGAAGTACCTAGTGGTAAACTACCATTAGAGGTCGGAGTTGTAGTTCACAATACAACAACAGTATATGCAATATATAATGCGTTTTTTAAAGGTATTCCTTTAATTGACGAAATAATGACAGTCTCAGGAAAAGGAATCAAAAATCCTGGAAACTTTAGAGTACCATTAGGAACTATGGTATCTGAATTATTAGATGTAGTAGGAATAGATAGAGAAGCTACGAAAAAACTAGTGGCAGGTGGACCTATGATGGGAGCTGGGCAGTATACTGATTTAGTACCTGTAATAAAAGGAACATCTGGGATATTGGCTTTAACAAAGGAAGAAATAAATGAAACTAGGACAAGAGCCTGTATAAGTTGTGGTAAATGTGTAGATGCCTGTCCATTAAATTTATCACCTATAATGTATGCAAAATTAGCGAGATTTGAAAATTGGGAAGAGCTTGATAAATACAGTCTTTTTGATTGTATGGAATGTGGAACTTGTCAATATGTCTGTCCAGCCAATAGACCACTTATAGAGGCAATAAAACTTGGTAAAGCAAAATTACGTAGTATGAAATAATGGAGGGGAAGATGGAAAAATTATATAAATTGGGCTCTGCACCTCATATAAGGACATCTGAAACAGTAGAAAAAGTAATGTATGATGTAATTATTGCACTCATACCTGCAATGTTAGTTGCTGTATACTTTTTTGGTTTGAGAGCTTTATGGGTTACTTTGGTGGCAGTGGTAGCAGCAATGGTTTCAGAAGCAGCTTGGCAGAAAATAATGAAAGAACCAATAGATGTATTAGATGGAAGTGCTATAATAACAGGTATATTATTTGCCTTTGTTGTACCAGTAACATTACCATATCCTATAGTTATATTAGGATCAGTAGTTTCAATAATATTAGGTAAAATGGTATTTGGTGGTTTAGGTCACAATGTATTCAATCCAGCTTTAGTTGGGAGAATATTTATTACTATTTCATATCCTGTTGCAATGACCAATTGGGTAGGAGTAGATGGTGTAGCAGGGGCTACAGCCTTAGATTATTTAAAAAATGGAAATGCTATAGAAACAATTTCAAATAATGTTTATTTAGACTTATTTATTGGTAGAATGGGCGGTTCTCTAGGGGAAGTTTCAGCTTTGGCAATATTAATTGGAGGAATTTATCTAATTATTAGAGGTCAAATAGATTGGAAAATGCCAGCTATTATATTTGCTACAGTAGCAGTAATAGCTTTAGTATTTGGGCATAATCCCATAGAGCATTTGTTAACAGGGGGCTTATTTTTGGGAGCGTTCTTTATGGCAACTGATATGGTTACTACTCCATATACAACTAGTGGTAAATTAATATTTGGTTTTGGGGTAGCAGCTATTACCATGTTAATTAGATTAAGGGGAGCATATCCAGAGGGAGTGGCTTTTTCTATTCTAGTTATGAATGGTGTGACCTCTATTATTAATAAATATACTAAACCAAAGAAATTTGGGGAGGTGAAGAAATAATGAACAAATTTGTACATTATGGTTTTGTTCTTTTGTTTATTTCTGCAGTCTGTGCAACAGGTCTTAGTTTTGCCAATAAGCAAACAAGTCCTATTATAGAAAGAATGAAGGCTGAAAAAGAATTAGCAGCTAGAAGTTTGGTTATGCCAAATGCAAATAGTTTTGATGAAGAAAATAGCGTATTAGTAGATGGAATAAAATTCATCCCAGCATATTTAGAAGAAAATAAGATAGGTTATGTAGCAGCAATAGTAGGTGCAGGTTATGGTGGAAGAATTAATATTATGATGGGAGTAGATACAGAAGGTAAACTTTCAGGAATTAATATTATTAGTGCACAAGAAACTCCAGGTTTGGGAGATAAAATATTTAATAAGGACTGGCAAGAATCTTGGAAGGGTAGAGATGTGAGTTATACATTCTCAAAAGAAATTGATGGCTTTGCAGGTGCTACAGTATCTCCAGAAGCTGTTTATACAGCCTTAAATAGAGCTTTAAAAGTATTTAATGATAAGGTGGTGAACTAATGGCTGGAAATTATTATAAAGAATTTTCAAAGGGTTTAATTAGAGAAAATCCAGTGTTTGTATTATTATTAGGACTATGTCCAACACTGGGAGTAACAACTTCTGGAATAAATGGTATGGCAATGGGATTAGCAACAGCTTTTGTTTTACTTTTTTCTAATATTATTATATCACTAATAAAAAAATTAATTCCTAGTAAAGTTAGAATACCAGCATATATCTTGGTTATTGCAACTCTTGTTACTTTAGTTGAAATGATAATGCAAGCATATTTACCAGATATATATGCAGTACTTGGTTTATTTATTCCACTTATAGTAGTAAACTGTGTAATTTTAGGTAGAGCTGAAGGATTTGCATCGAGAAATGGAGTGGTTCTTTCAATAATGGATGCCTTGGGTCATGGTTTAGGTTTTACATTGGCTTTGACGATACTAGGTTCAATAAGAGAAATTTTAGGTGGCGGAAGTATTTTTGGAATAGATTTGACAGGGGGAGTAATTTCTCCAATGATGATTTTTATATTACCACCAGGAGCATTTATAACTCTAGGGTTTATAATTGCCTATATGAATAAAGCAAAAGATAGAAAGAAGGTGAGCTAATTGGATTTAGGTAGATTATTTTCTATTATAATAGGTTCTATCCTTATTAATAATGTTATATTTGCTAGATTTTTAGGGATTTGTCCATTTATGGGAGTTTCAAAAAAAGTTGAATCATCTATAGGTATGGGAATGGCAGTAACATTTGTAATGACTTTGGCATCTGCAGTAACTTTTATAGTACATAGATTTTTATTAGCCCCTTATAATCTTGAATATTTGCAAACTATTGCTTTTATCCTTATTATAGCATCACTGGTTCAATTTGTTGAGATGGCAATAGAAAAATTAAGTCCGAGCCTTTACAAAGCACTGGGAGTTTTCTTACCATTAATTACGACAAACTGTGCAGTACTAGGAATAGCTATTTTGAATATACAAGATGAGTATAATTTTATAGAGACAACAGTTAATGGTTTTGCAGGAGCAATAGGTTTTACAGTAGCATTAATTTTACTAGCTGGTACAAGAGAAAGATTGGAATATGCTAATGTACCAAAGTCTTTTAGAGGTATTGCTATTGCATTTATAAGTGCAGGTATTTTGGCAATGGCATTTATGGGCTTTAGTGGTATTAAAATTTAAAAAGGAGGAGAAAAATGGGAAATTTAATTCCAATTATTGTACTTGGATTATTAGGTCTTACAATGGGAGTATTTTTGGCTTATGCAGCTAAAAAGTTTGAAGTTCAAAGAGACCCATTGGTAGAAAAAGTTAATGAAGCTCTTCCTGGTGCTAACTGTGGTGCTTGTGGTTATCCTGGATGTATGGGTTATGCTGAAGCAGTAGCCTTGCATGGAGCAGAAATAGGGTTCTGTTCTCCAGGGGGTAATGAAGTAATAGAAAAATTAGCTGAATTAACAGGAAAGAATGCTGTTGCAAAGGAAAAGGTAATAGCAAGAATAATGTGTCAAGGAAATAATAATGTAGTAAAGAAACAATATGAGTTTGATGGAGAAATAAGAACATGTTCTAATGCTAATCTTTATTTTGGTGGAGATAAGGCTTGTATGTATTCGTGTATAGGTTATGGAGATTGTGCAAGAGTATGTCCAGCAGATGCTATAACAATAGGTGATATGGGCTTGGCTATTATAGATGAAGACAAGTGTATTTCTTGTGAGAAATGTGTAGCTGCCTGTCCTAAAAAAGTAATAAGAATGGTACCTGAAAAATCTAAATTTACAGTGCTTTGCTCTAATAGAGAAAAAGCTCCTGTAGCAAAGAAAAATTGTTCAGTAGCATGTATTGCTTGTGGTTTATGTGCTAAAAATTGTCCAGTAAATGCAATAGAAGTTAAGGGTAATTTGGCGAGAATAGATACTGAAAAATGTGTGAATTGTGGAATATGTACTACTAAATGTCCAACAAATGCAATAGAAGGTAAGATTAAAGACTTTAAGGTAGCAGAAGTAGTAGAAGAAAAATGCATAGGTTGTACAGCTTGTGCAAGAGTATGCCCAGTAAATGCAATAGAAGGTAAGGTAAAAGAAAAACATAAAGTGGTAGAAGAAAAATGTATAGGTTGTGGACTTTGTTTTGAAAAGTGTAAATTTGATGCAATACTTATGAAAGAAAAAATAGTGGTGAATTAGAATCCTCCTTTTGGAGGATTTTTCTTTTTTAGAACACCTTGATTTTGTTGGCTTTTAGCTTGACAGTTAGATGGAAAATATAGTATATTAATATAATAGAATTGATTAAAAATTAGGAATGGGAATAGAATTAAAAATTTTAGAAAATTAAAAGCTTTGCAACGAATGGTACGAATTAAGCCAATTAAAGAAAATTGAACCACTGGATTGCACTGGATGAAAAAGCGATAAAAAAATAAAATATTAATCACAAAGAAAAGAGAGTAATTTAAGTATAAAGGATTATGGATAAAGTATTAAGTAGGATAGGGTTTTCTTCATGTTTAAATCTATTTGTGGAGTAGTAGTTATTAAAATAAGAGTTATTAAAAATTGGAAAAAATAAAAAATATAATATAGTTAAAAATGGAGTATGAAAAAGTGGGGGGAACAAGTGAAGAATTATAAAAAATTAATATATGCTTTAGTATTGGTATTGATAGGTTTTTCGATTATTTTGAGTACAAATAGAAGAAAGGAACTATTTAGAGTTGCTATTGAATATAATAAAGATAATTTAGAAACAGACTTATTCAAAAATGATTTTATATCGAGTAAATTATATGAAGGATTGGTAAGGCTTGGTGAAAATGGAGAGGTAGAGGCAGGCGTAGCTGAATCTTGGAACATGAATGGAAATACATGGACTTTTAAACTAAGAAAAAATGTAAAATTATCTAATGGTAATAAAATAATAGCACAAGATTTTGTTGAAGCTATTTCAAGAAATTTAAGAATACAAGAGAAAGAAGAAAATAAATTACTGTTATATAATATAAAAGGAGCAAAAGACTATGAAGATGGAATTTCAGAGCATATAGCAGGTTTAAGAGCAATAGATAATTACACTTTAGAGTTTGAATTAAATGAAAAAATATCATATTTCCCAAAGCTTTTAAGTAACGAAAAATTTTTTTTGAATGATGAAGATGGTAAAATTTTAAATAATGGTTCTTTTATAGTAAGTAATATAG
>Ga0075011_10000181_pt1 | contig 32756 bp, 31 predicted proteins | sample TARM_MetaG_T_14_FD_72354 | JGI IMG/M metagenome (GOLD analysis project Ga0075011, IMG submission 72354) | Freshwater microbial communities from Pennsylvania, USA, analyzing microbe dynamics in response to fracking - TARM_MetaG_T_14 | ecosystem: Environmental > Aquatic > Freshwater > River...
AGTGAAAGGGGGTCATTACTAAGTGAAAATGTCAGACAGGCTAAGAGAAAACATCAATAATAAGAAGAATAGTGTGAACGCAAAAGAAGAAGTAGGCAGTGCCTTTAACATGGTAGCCCTCAAGCTCCTTAGAAAATTTACTGAAGAAGTGGAAGCCGGAAGTATAGAAGTCACAGATATCTCGGACGTGATGAGACTATACAATATGTTCCTGTCTGTGAACGACCTACAGAATGGAGAAGAAGGTTCAGGTAAGTTACCTGCACTACCAAGAGAGCAAAGGAAGCTGTTAGAGGATAGCATCACTACAGTGAAAGCAAGAAATGAAGAAGAGGAAGACCAGGATTATATTAACGACTTCGAGTTTGAGAATAAGACAGCAGAAGAAATTGCCGAACTGTTAACAAGACGAGAAGCAGAAGTTAATAAAACCAACGAGGGGGTATTTTAAGAATGACAAACAGTATCCCTGACGGGAAAGAACTACTAGCAATGACGAAAAATATATTCAACACGGATAGGGTGACACCAGAACAACTAGCATATGTAATGGATATGTTAAGACCATCATCTTATGCACTAAGGAATCACACAATAAAAGGGAGACCAATGACATTTAATGTGTCAGGACGGAACTCAGAGAAAGCACAGTCACATAGACCATGAATTTGTTGTGGTCTTTAAACTCTACTAAACAGGCATAGCTGAATAACCAATAAGCTGGTGAGAAAGCCTAAGTCCTTGACATACTATACATAGTACTGTACAATAGGATAGTGGTAATCCTGTAGGAAAGAATCCTAGTTAACTAGGAGGAAATCTCAAACGACTAAACTTCTGGATAGCTTCACAAATGGGTGAAGTGAAAACCGGATAAAAAAACTCTACTACTTATGAAAGTAAAAAAAAAAATAAAAGAGAGGAGGTACCATAAGTGACTAGTATAGAAGAACGAACGAAGATGCTAATAGAAAAACTAGAGAATAAGAAAGGAAAAGATTTTTCTCTAGTATCAGGATTCACAGCACAGGTAAATCCTGCCCTGTTCAGGCATAATGTATGCGGGCACAAGTGGGAAACTAAACCAGTAAACATACTAAGAGCTCCAGGAAAACTGGGTTGCCCTAATTGCCAATACAGAGCAAAATCTATTAGCACAGAAGAGTACTCTAACAAACTTTACAAATTGCATGGAGATGAGTACACATTAGTTGAGGGTCAGGAATATGCGAACAACTCAACGAAACTTCTATTTAACCATAACTCATGTGGTACAGTATTCTCTACTCGACCTAGGAGCATGTTTGTTAACGAGATTAGTTGTCCTTATTGCTTTAGTAAACAACCCTCGAAGAAACTAAAGACTACCGATAGTTTTTCAAAAGAGCTCCAAGAAAAACATTCAGGGGAATACGCCTTGGTAGAAGGTTCTGAGTATAAAGACGCTCTGAGTAAAGTTAGAGTAACTCATACATTATGTGGGTACACTTGGGATGTCAGAGCTTCTCATATACTACACACTAGTGGATGTCCCGTGTGTCAGTCATCTAAAGGAGAGAAGTTAGTAAAGAATTTGTTAAACAAGTATGAAGTTAGCTTTATCCAAGAGCACACTTTTGAAGATTGCAGGAACACACGACCTTTACCTTTTGACTTTGCACTAACTAACCAAACAGAGGTTGTTGGTATCATAGAGTATGATGGTATACAGCATTACAAGCCTTTTGATTATTTTGGTGGAGAATCTAAGTTTAAAGAAACTAAGACAAATGACACCAAGAAAACTAACTATTGTAAAGATAATGGTATCCCCCTCCTTAGAATAAAGTACACAAGCAGTAAAGCCACTGTAGAAAGGCTAGTAAAAAAATTCATAGATAAAGTAGAGAAGTAACGTAGAGAGTCCTACACCTAAAAGTAGGATTATGATATAGTCTAGACCCCTAATAAATATCGGGAAACCGAGGGTATACAATAAATGGGCAAATCCAAATGCTAAATGACCCCCACCCAAACTTAGCGGTAATTAAATCGAGACAGCTCGGGCTAAGTGAATTAGGGGTATTGAAACTTATACACTTTATGGACACAAGAAGCTATGATTCTATAAAAGCACTATACGCATTCCCTAGATAGATGGGGCACTACAGAGTAATTTGTAGTGGAAACATTCCGTTAAACGGGCATAGCAAAATAACCAATATGCTGATAAGAGAGCCTAAAGTCCTTGACATACCGTACGTAATACTGTACAATAGGATAGAGGTAATCCCGTGCTAAATCAGTACGAAAGTACTGTAAATGCCTAACGACTAAATTTCTGGTTAGCTTCACAAACGGGTGAAGTGAGAACCAGGTAAGAAAATCTTGTTTTATAAAAAAAATCCTGAATAACAAATTTAAAGAGGGAGGAGGTAGAAGATGACAAAGAGAAAAACACATGAAGAGTATCTAGCAGATGTATACAATCTAGTTGGAGACGAGTATACTGTAATAGGTAAGTACACACGAACAAAAGACAAACTAGAGATGAAACATAACACTTGCGGTACTGCATGGAAGATAACACCAAATAACTTTATAAAGGGTAGGAGATGTCCTAGCTGTGCGGAAGATAACCAGTTTAAGACTAAATCACAGGACACCTTTACCGAAGAGGTGAATAATATTTACAAAGGTGAAGTTATTGTTGTAGGAAATTACAAAGATTCCTTCACACCTGTAGAATTACACTGTAAGACTCATAGATATACTTTTAAAAAGAAGCCTTCCACAGCCCTTTCTGGAGCACGAGTATGTAAGCATTGCAGAGGAGAGTACATGAGTGAGATTCAGAGGAAATCTGAAGATACGTTCTTACAGGAACTACAAAGTAGGCATAGCGGGAGTATAGTATGCAACTCAACGTATATCAACACTCACACAAAGATTGACTTTGAATGTACAAAGTGTGAAACGGTATTCAGTGCGGAACCCAATGCAGTACTTCGTATTAGTGGTTGTCCAGAGTGTGCAAGCTCCTGGGGAGAGAAACATATTAAACAGTATCTAACCGAGAACAAGATAATGTTTGAGTCTCAGAAATCATTTCCAGGATGTAAGGATAAGCGGTTGTTACAATTCGACTTCTACCTACCAGAGTATGATATACTAATAGAGTATGATGGGAAACAACACTTTGAGCCAGTAGAGTTCTTCGGAGGATTAACTAGATACGAGGAGCAGGTAAGAAAAGATAAAATAAAAACTGAATATGCAAAAAGAAAGGGAATTAAACTTGTAAGAATACCTTATACTGTTACAGGAGACAGTATAGCAGAGGTACTTAGCAAGAATATAAAACAAGAAAGTAAAGCGGAAGACCTTATACCAAAAAGTAAGGTTATGATATAGTCTAAACCGACTCTTAAATGAGTGTTAAAGTATAGCGAAAGCTACGGTAGAATTGACGAATAGTGCAATGGAAGATTTCGTAAAAACAAGATTAGACCCTGCTCTACATCAGGGGTATTATTCTACAATATTAGACCCAGATACGGATTCTCTTAAAGTTAAAAAAATAAGAGATTCTTTTGTTTTCTTCAGGTCAAGTTCAAAACCTGGTGCTCTCGAAGGGATAGATGTGGACTACGTAGCACTAGATGAGTGAATAATCACGCTCAGTTAGCTAGTAATAGCTAATACAATAAACTCTACTAAACGGGGAAACTCTAAGGGAGCGAAGCTCCTATGACAATCCCGTGCTAAATCAGGCTCTAGCCTGTAAATGCCGAGAGACTAAATTTCTAGATAGGTATACAAAAGGGTATACTGAGAACTAGATAAAAGCCGAAAGGTGTAACGTAGAGAATCCTACACCAAAACGTAGGATTATGATATAGTCCAAGCCCCCAATAAATATCGGGAAACCGAGGGTATTAACTGATGACCGGGTCCCAGGACTTGCAGAAGCTTCAGCAGAACAGTCCATGTCCTCATCCAAGTATCAAATATTTAACCGATGGAGCACACCATCAATTCCGAACGATGGGATTCACCGGCTATTTGTTCAATCAGACGAGAATTGGTACCTACATAAGTGCGAAAGATGTAACCACTATAACCAACTAAGTTATGAGGATTATGACCCAAGTTCTGAAAATGCGGGAGGTAACATCCTTAATGTTAACCCTGATGGGATTGATTATATTGCTAAAACAGTTGTTCCAGGTTCTTACCAATTCGTTTGTAAGAAATGTGGTAAGCCACTTGATAGATGGTACAACGGGCAATGGGTTGCTAAGCACCCTGAACGAGTACAAGGGAACAATGGTATAAAAGGTTATATGATTTCTCAACTCAATGCCGTCTGGATAAGTGCCGATGACCTAAAAACAAAAGAATTAAATTCAACGTCTAAGCAAGCATTTTATAACTATATATTAGGATTCCCGTACGAAGATGTTAAGTTTGCAGTAAAAGACGATGATGTATACAGAAACTTAAATGATAGAAGAGCGTATCTACAAGATAGAGAAGACTACAAGTTTGTTGCAACAGGAATAGACTGGGGTAAATGTTTTGCCCCCTTAAGTAGTAATACTTAATGTAAAACCTTGTTAAACGGGCATAGCTGAATATCGAATAAGCTGGTAAGAGAACCTAAACCCTGAGAAGGGCAGAGGCAATCCCGTAGCAAAGAATCCTAAGTAATTAGGAGGAAGAGCTCGAACGACTAACTATTCGGGTAATCTAACAAATGTGTTAGACTAGAACTGAATGAGAGTTGCATTAGTAATACATCGTGAATAACTTACGTAAAGGAGGGTAGTAATGGTAAAAAAGAAAACTAATGAGCAGTGGAAAAAAGAGGTTAAATCTCTCGTAGGAGATGACTATATATTTTTAGAGGAATATAAAAGGAACCATAGCAAAATACTAGTTAAACATGAGAAATGTGGAGGAAGCTACAAGGTAACTCCTGGAGCTTTTAAACAAGGTAATAGATGCCCATACTGTAATCCTTATAGGAAGAGGACGACTGAAGAGTTTAAAGATATAGTACATAAACTAGCAGACAAAGAGTACACAGTTATCACAGAATACACAGGACATCATGACCGAGTAAAGATAAAACACTCTACTTGTGGAATTGAGTACTATGTAGCCCCAAGTGATTTTATTAAAGGAAGACGGTGCAAAGACTGCCACTTTCGAAGTAGAATAAAGGCTACTGAGGACTGGTTAAAACAAGTTTATGACTTAGTTGGTACTGATTACGAATTTCTAGAAGAGTACCACGGAGATGATATTAAACTCAGGTATAAACACTCGTGCGGAGCCATTGGAGAAGTCACACCAAATAATTTCATAAACGGTACAAGATGTTCAGCATGTAAAGAGAGTTCTGGAGAAACTAATATACGGAGGTATTTAACCGAGAATAATCACACCTTCCAACCACAGAAATCTTTTGAAGACTTACGAGGACAGAAGTTGTTATCTTACGACTTTTATATACCAAGTCATGAAATCCTTATTGAGTTTCAAGGGATACAACATTATTACCCTGTCGAGTTCTTTGGTGGGGACGTAGCCTTTAAGAACCAGAAGAAACACGATTACTTAAAGAGGGAATATGCAGATAATAAGGGGATTAAACTAATCGAAATCCCTTATACCTACGATACTTACGAGAAAGTAAAAGCGTTATTGGATACCACGATGTCTGATAAGCACTAATGCAACGTAACACAAGGAACCTCATAACAAAACTTGAGGTTATGATATAGTCTACTCCCCTAATAAATATCGGGAAACCGAGGGTATAAAGGAATAGGCACTGGTTAACAACCATCGGGATGCGTAATAACGGACAGATTGACCTTATCGGATTAGAGAACGTAGCAAAAACAGGAGCAACTGACTCAATGAATATTGGAGCTGACTTAGAACAAGTTAAGATGTATTTAGCTAAAGTGAAGCCAGACATAATCATTGCAGATATTGGAGACTCCGGAGATAAAGTAGCAAAATTAATAGAGTACTATGGAAACAACAAAGTATTCGGGTGTGAGTATAACTCATCACCTAAATCAACGGGACAGCTTATACCTACATGGAATGAAGAGAGCCATAAAGTAAAAGTAGATAAGTTAATGCAAAACAAACGCTATATTAGTTGGTTGAAGGAGGGCGTAGTCACCCACCCAAATATGCCTAACGATAGACAGCTACAGGCGTACTTAAACCACTGGAAGAATGTAACCATTCGAGACGTTGAAGACGAGCGTACAGGAGAGTTTAGGCAAGTTATAGGAAGACGAGGAGACGACCACTACGCTCAGAGTGCAGTTTACGCTATGTTAGGCGTAGAAAGACTAAGAGAATTACACTTTGGTTCCGGAACATATGGATTTAACTCAGATTTCATTGGATTACAATACAACCCAGAACCAACATTACCAGATATATTCAACAAGAATTAAGGAGGTGCGATATTGGATTACTCCCAAGAACAAAAAGAAACTATGTTTAAAAACATCCTAGCTTATGTTGCAGATACTAAAGCGGAAGAGGGTGTAAATGCTAAGATACATCCAGACACTATCCATAGATTGGTAGGAATTGAACTTGATGAAGATAGAGTAATCCTTCACCGAGAGGAGCTGAACAAGAACTTCGGTTACTTGTCAGCTTCTTACGGGTTTAGGGACTTCTACGATTTCTACTTATACGCCATGGCTTGCGAAGCAGAAGAGCCTTTAGTAAAAGGGATAGGTAAGAGTTATAATAAGATAACCCGAACTATCACAAGAAATGATAAACCTATACAAGTAGACTTTTACACAGAAGGTTCCGAATACGAACCAGTAGAAAAGAGTGGAGGTAGGAGACAGAAAGACTACTCTAAACTTAAGCAGGTTAAGCGTACTGTTACGAGAAACGGAAAACCAACAGAGATGACATTCTACGAAGACCCGAATAAGGATAGTGATGACGGAGCACAAGGAGGCGGAGGAGAAGAGGAAGATACCTCCCCTAAACCTGTAGACGCTAAAGAGTTACGGAAAGCTTCGGTAGGAGCAGAAAAGAAAAAAGTTAGTATGAAAGAGCTAAACGCCCTAAAAGATATGCACACATCTATCGGAGGGCAAGGAGAATTCAGTGCAGACTCAGAAGTGTATCAAGTCCTTGCAGACGAGAACAATAACATAATGGGAATGGTAGGATTCAACTACGACTCGGAGTACGTCACCCTCACTTTTGGAGATAGTAACGAATTAGTTAATAACTTTGACGTAAGACTGTTTATGGAACTTGTAAACGAGGGACTCAGACGAGGGTTAGGAATAAGAACGAAACACTTAGGTACACGCACCTTCGATATCCTTGTTGAAGACCATGAGATGAATATCCCAGATACAGTAGACGGATACTACACACAAGAGAAGGACAAGTTGTTAGACGCTTATGGTTACGGTGACTAATGTCACGATAATCTTACTAGTCGTATTCGTAACCCTCGTACTCGTACCAGAGGTGAGGGAATACGCTAGAAAAAGGCAGGAAGAGCGAGAAGAGCTCGACAAAAAACGAGTTGAGCTACAAAATGAGATAAAACGGATTTCTGGTATAATAAGAAAAGAAGTTAACAAGGGAGCAATTTTAGGAGGAGATAGTGTAATGGAATTAAAGAACACAAACAGTTTAGGGCAGTTATTAGATGTAAAGGCGAAAGAGGAAGATTATGAACTAGCATTGGGAATGCTTATTGAGGAAGTAAAATCTAAGTACGCAGATTTCCAGTTTAAGTTACTTAAGCCTCAACAGGGAGATTTCTTCTCTGGGTACGCAGTTACTTTTGAGCTATTACCAAAAGAAGACCATGAGTTCTTACATACATTGTTTAAAGTCGTGATTGGTAAAAATCTATCTGAAGGTAAACTAGCCGACCTATTCGTAGAACAAGTCAAGAAAGGTAATGTACTAGACTTAGGGGATGTCACTTTAGATGAGACAGGGACAGGAATGTCAACCTTACTATCCGGAGAAGCGGTAACTATCGCCATCTCATTCGAAACCGAAGAATATAAAGAAGAACGATTAAAAAATGAAGAAGAGAAGAAAAAAGAAGAAGAAGCACACAAAGCTAAACAAGAGAAAATGGAAAAACTACGAGTAGAAGCTCACAAAGCAATCACAGAAGCGTCAGTTATCCTCAGTGAGATGAGTAAAGAAATCGTAGCCAAGCATCCAGAGTACTTAGAAGCATATAATCGAATGAGAGAGTTATACAAATAAGGGGAGGGAACAGATAGATGGACAAAGATATCCAAAAAGAGTTAGACAAAGTCATTACGCTACCTAAAAAAGAGAAGAAAGAACTAAATACATATATTGATGTACTACTTTACCAACTTGATGAACTGATTGGACGAGGGCAAGTCGGTTACGTCCAAGAAATCCTACTACCAATCCCCGAGGATATGGTTAAAGAACAGAATAAAGATGCCAAGAAAATTATCGCCTTGGCAGGTAAAGTGACAAGGAAAGAGGATTTAGGAGTCAAAGCCGACATTGGAACCGAACAAATTAAAGGGCGAGACAAAACATTTAACATGATTAACATCAGCTTCAAGTTTGAACATGTTCAGCAAGCAGTAGCCCTTAAGGACTATGTGACAGAGTTAACAAGACGTAAAGACTAAGAACTAACAGGAGGAATAAATTAATGGAAAATATTTTAATTACTTTAGGGGAAGAGTTGACCCCAATTATCTTAAACTTTGTTGTGGTACTGGTAACCTTACTATTCGGATACTTAGGTAAAAAAGCAGGAAAGCTATTTGATAACTTATCCGAACGTGAGAGAGTGAAGACAGTTATTGACTTAGGACACAAGCACAAAGAGATTGTACAGTCAGCAGTTGAATTCGCAGAACAAGTAGGTAAACAATTAAAACTCCATGGAGAAGAGAAGTTTAACTTAGCCAAAGAGACAGCAATCGCCTCAGCACAAAAAGAAGGTATAGATATCTCGACAGCAGACATTGACATGCTTATCGAGAGTGCAGTCAATGCCTTTAATGGAGGATTTAGTGCAATACGAACACAAGAGATTACAACAGATGAATTATACATAGGGGAAGCTAAAAAAGAGCAAGAAGACGTAGTTGAAGGGTAAGGATGAACCTAAAAAAGGAGACAACAGAATGAGTAAAAAGTTTAAAGTAGCTTTAGATATTGGACATGGTTCCAATACCTTCCCCACTAGCGGTAAAGGGGTACGAGTCAACGGGGTAGGCTATGCAGAGCATAATTTCAACTCCAAATTAGCGATTAAAATCAAAGCACTATTAGAAAATTCAGGCGTAGAGGTGGTAATGTACCAACAACCATACAGCCCAGACACACCACTCCGTTCCAGAACAAATTGGTACAGACAACAAGGTGTTGACTTAATCATATCAGTACACGCTAATGCGAATGGTAATCGTGCAGTAAACGGGAGATGTATATTCTTCTGGCACACCTCTACAGGTGCAAGAAACTTAGCCCAAACACTAGTCAACGAGATAGTGGGGAAAGGTTACAGCACACATAGCAATGGCTTACACGCTTCTATGGAAGACAGTTGGACAAACTTACATATGGCAAGAGTACCGGCATTATGGGGTAGAGATGCCGTACCATCTGTTTTAGTAGAATATGGATTTATGACGGGAAGCAGTGACTTTAACCTTATCTTCGGTTCACAACAAGATAAATACACAACCGACATGGCAGAAGCAACAGCAAAAGGGATTACTAAGTTCCTAGGTACAGCCTTTAAAGGAAAAGCTGTTGAGGTTAAAAACCCAACCAACAGTATCACACCGTCAAACACAGAAACGTATACAGTTAAAGCAGGAGATACCTTATGGGCTATCGCTCAGGCGAATGGTGTATCCGTTGAAGACCTGAAACGAATGAACAACTTAGATAGTAACATTGTTAAACCAGCACAGAAATTAATTGTCAAGGTTAAAGAAGACAAGAAAGACGAAGTTATCTTAACTAGACCAGATACGTATACTATCCAACCAGGAGACACGTTAGGTGAGATTGCAACAGAGTTCGACATTAGTATGGCAGACTTAGCAACGTGGAACAACATTAGTAACCCAGATGTTATTGTTGTGGGCGAGACACTTAAGCTTAAGAGAAATGCAGTTATCCCGACACAGAAGCCAACAACTACAGCTCCACGCTTCGTAGTCGGAGAGAGAGTACAAATTAGTCAGTCTGCTAGAACCTACGCAACTGGACAGACTATTCCTAGTTCGATTAAAGGGAAGACGTATACTATCATGCAAGTAGACACAAACAGAGTCTTACTACAAGAAATTATGTCATGGGTGAGACGAACTGATATCGCAGGAAATACTGTAAGTCCTGCACCTGCTCCTAAACCTGCACCTAAACCTGCACCTAAACCAGCTCCTAAAGCAACTGGAGTGTCTATATCAGTAGGAGATAAAGTTGTATTGAATACCTCAGCTAAAAGATATACTACTGGACAAGCAATTCCAGCATCGGTTAAAGGTAAAACTTATACGGTTAGACAAATCGGAAGTCAAGGAATCTTATTGGCAGAGATTATGTCATGGGTAGGGGTTGGAGATGTATCCCGAGCAGGTACAGCAACTGCACCTAAATCAAGCCCGGCACCGTACAGAGTTGGGGACAAGGTTAAGATTAAGCAGTCAGCACGAACGTACTACACCGGACAAACTATCCCAAATAGTGTTAAAGGAAGAACGTACACGATACAACAAGTAGCTAACGGAAGAGTGTTACTACGAGAAATCGTATCATGGGTAAGAACCCACGATATAACAAGATAAAAGAACAAAAGAGAGCCCTAACTAAGGCTCTCTTCTTTTTTACCAACTAAGTACTTGATACTTTATGCTATATTAATACAAGAGGGTATTTGTGGTATAATAAACTTATGAGTGACTAAAAGGATGTGTTAAATTGACATATGGTGATGACCTGATATGGGAGCAAGCGAAAGAGGTAGCCCGTGTAGGAGGTTGTAAGAACGAGTGGATAAAGATTATAGATTACTACAATCTTAGTGAAGGGAAAAATGTGAACATCTTTTGTGCAATAGACCAGAAGAAATACCGCATCCTATACATCACAGACTCAGAAAAAGTCCTAATGCTAGACAGAGAGAATGAACTGGTAACAGAAGACTATCAGATAGTAGTAGAGAGTAGAAAAATATTTTTATTTCAAGAAGACCCAAAAAAAGAAATTCGTAAATTGCCCGAAGGAGAGACATTCCTAGGACAAGACACAATCGAGTTTTATGTATAGAGAGGTGAAACACACTGGCTAATAGATTCGATAAGATACGTATGAGGTTACTAGGGGTAGACACCGGCACAACTACCTATATGGCTGTAGATGATTTAAGAGACAGCCAAGACTACCATATAGCAATTAGGGCTATACAAGACTCTACAAAGTCGAAAGAAGGCGAAGAGCAAACAAGTAAAGCTATGGGAGGTAAAGAGCTGGCGTACTCGGAACCGTTAATAGGCTTCATGAGTACTAACCCAGAGTTCAAGAGTAGACCTCACCAAGGGAACGGTAGAGAGCTTCACGAAGTACTTAAAGCCTTTAGTAATAACATCATACTTAATGCAATAATCAACACCCGAGCAAACCAAGTGTCCATGTATTGTGAGCCGGCACGGTATTCCGAGAAAGGGATAGGCTTCCAAGTAAGACTAAAGGACATCAATAAGAAACCCTCAGTAACACAAAAAGAAGAGATGGAGAGGATAGAGAAATTTATCCTTCAGACTGGTTCTACTAAAGATGTGTCCAGAGGGAACTTCAATACGTTCGTTAGAAAGACAGTGAGAGATACATTTAGATACGACCAAGTTAACTTCGAAAAAGTCTTCTCTAAAGGAGGGCAGTTTGTCAGGTTTGTACCAAAAGACCCTAGCACAATATATAGAGCTACAGACAGGGACGGAAAACTGTTGAAAGACGGTTACCGATACGTACAGGTCATGGATTCTAAAGTAGTAGCTAAGTTTACGGACAGGGAAATGGCGTTCGCTATCCGAAACCCTAGAACAGATATAGAAGTAGCTGGGTACGGGTATCCTGAACTAGAGATTGCACTAAGACAATTTATCGCACACGAAAACACCGAAAAGTTTAATGATAGGTTCTTCTCACACGGAGGAACGACACGAGGAATCCTACAGATTAAAGCAGACCAGAACCAATCCCAACATGCTTTAGATATGTTTAAAAGAGAGTGGAAGAACTCACTAAGAGGGGTTAACGGCTCATGGCAGATTCCTGTTGTATCCGCAGAGGATGTTAAGTTCGTAAACATGACACCTTCTGCACGAGACATGGAATTCGAAAAATGGTTAAATTATCTTATTAACGTCATCTCTTCTCTATACCAGATTGACCCTGCCGAGATTAACTTCCCTAACAACGGAGGAGCAACAGGTTCAAAAGGAGCGTCACTTAATGAAGGGAACTCCGCACAGAAGTTACAAGCGTCACAGAACAAAGGGTTACTACCTTTACTTAAATTCATATCCGATACAGTGAATGACTTTATTGTATCAGAGTTTAGTGACGAATACATATTCCAATTCGTAGGAGGAGATACTTCTACAGAAATGGAGAAAATACTAATCCTAGGTGAAAAGGCTAAGATAGCTATGACAGTTAACGAAGTCAGAGAAGAATTAGGCTTACCAGGAAACGTAGTGGGCGGAGATGTACCACTAGACGGAGTATTAATCCAGAGAATCGGACAGATACTTCAAGAAGACCAAATCAAGTACCAAAGACAGCAAGATAGATTAAACAGGTTAATGGAGTCAACAGGAGGTAATCCAGAAGACAATGAAAGTATGGGTATCTCATTCCAAGACCTTCAACAGGGATTAGCAGGTAACTCCAAAAAAGTAAACGGCAAAGGCACACTATCTAACGTAGGAAAAGATGGGCAATCCAAAGACGTAGAAAACACCAACTCTATGGGTCAAGCCGGCAAACAGCAAAATGAGTAACAACTCAGTTATGCTATATTAAAGGCAGGAAACATATGTTTGTCATGAGTAAAGGGGGTTACAAATTGGAAGACGTAAAATTCGATATATTTATACCTATGGATATCGAAGGTTCGGTTAGAAAATCAGACCAAGAAGGAAAAGGGAAAGAATGGTATGTACGAGGATACGCCTCTACACCAGACCTAGACCTCCAAGGAGACATAGTACAACCGGCAGGAATAGATATTGAATACTTCAAGAAACATGGGTGGATAAACTACGAACACAAGCAAGATGCCGAGTATGCTATCGGAGTACCTACAGACGCTTGTTACATAGATTTTGAAAGAGGATTATTCGTTGAGGCTAAGTTACTTCAGCATAATAAATATGCTAAAGATATATGGGATTTAGCCAAGAATATTAAGAAATCTGGAATCAACCGACAACTAGGATTCTCTATCGAAGGTGGGATACGTAAACGTAATGACCGAGATAACCGAATCATCGAAGAGTTAGTCATTCGGAACGTAGCTATCACAAAGAGCCCCGCTAATCCAAAAGCTACGTGGGATATGTTTATGAAATCATGGACAACAGGTCACGAAACCGACCCAGGTGCTCAAGTAAACGGCTCTGCATTACGTAGAGAGCACTTAGCACAAGCAATAACTAACTTGTCTTATACTTATAAGATTGGAAATCCAACAGAGTACAACGAATTGTGGACACAAACGTCTGAGTATCTAGATGAGTCAGGAAGAAACAGCAAAGAAGCTTCGATTATAATGCTTCAGTTAAGCAGAGGGTTATCAAGGAAAGATGCGGAAGCATTTATAACAGAATTAGAATCTAAAGGAGGAACAAACCTTTGAATATCAAAGACGTAATCAATGAGTTTGATAAAACGCAACAAGAACAAGAAGAAGCGTTAAAGAATGTCACAGAGCACACAGAACCTGTTGAACAACCAGGAGAAGCTAAATCTGAAGGTGAGTTTGTAGAAGCACCTAAAGCCGAAGACGCACCTGGTAGTGTAACAGCCCAAGAAGCTCAAGTAGAAGCAGACGAAGCTACCGAAGATGCTGAAAAAGCTGAGAAGTCAGTAGAAGAGGGAGACAAATCCGAAGAGCATACAAAAGCAGACGAAGAGGTCGAAGAAGCTGAGAAGTCAGTAGAAGAGGGAGACAAATCCGAAGAGCATACAAAAGCAGACGAAGAGGTCGAAGAAGCTGAGAAGTCAGTAGAAGAGCCTGTAGAGAAAGCTAAAGTAGCCCCTAAGAAAGACCAAAAAGATAAAGAAAAAGAAACAGATGAAGATGTAAAAGATTCACTGAAAGATAAAGACAACGACCCTAAAGAGGACGGAGACGAGACAGACCAAGGTAAGCCTCGTAAACCAAAGAAAGACGACAAAAAGAAAACCGAACAAGTTAAGAAATCGGAAGATGAACTAACTGACATGGAAGGTTTAATTGGCGTAGTACTTAAATCCTATCAACAAAGTGTACAAGGACAAAATGCAATGATGGCAACTATCACAGAGTTGAAAGCACAAGTTGAAACGTTAAATGCAAAACTTGAGCAAGTTACGGTTGAAGAAGAAACTACATCTAAGAGTATTCTTCAAGACGAAACAGACGAAGACGAAGTTGAAGACAAAGCAGTTGGCTACGCTTCGAAGAACATGGCTCCTGAAGCTGAAGTTGCGGTAGAAGAAGACCATAACAATGACGGGGAAGCACAACCAGAAACATTTGTTTATACACAACATAGTCAAAAGTTCATGGAGAAATTCCAACAAGACCTTAGAACAGATGGACTACCAAGACGTGATGTAGATTCCTATAGACAAGCGTTCTTAGACGCTTCTGAAGGTAATGCTTCTGAATATGCACTAGCTAGTCTTTACGAATATATCAACAAGTAAGCAAACATAACTAATTAGTCGTGTATAAAGGTTAAAAGTTGAATACTTGTGCTATATTATAGATAGGGTAATAAAGAGGTATGACAACATACTATCTTCTGTAAACAATGGGGCTACTACCCTAGAGCCCCTCTCCCTTTACAAGGAAAAAAGTTATATTACATATATGTGGTATAATAAATAGGTAGACATTACTATAAAAATAAGAAAACACAAAGGAGATAAACAGAATGACGGATAAATTAAACCCGGCACAGCTTTCAGCTCTGGATAAGTTCCAAGAAGAAGCTTCTAAAACTTTGACAACTGGCTATGCTATCAATCCTGCCGACCAACAAGACGGTTCTGCTTTACGTAGAGAATTCTTGGAAGACCAAATCGCAACACTTACATGGACAGAGGCTGACTTACAGTTCTTCCGTGATATCACTAAAATACCTTCTGAGTCAACTGTTGCACAGTATGCTATCCAAACACGTAATGGTCGAGTAGGTCACTCTCGTTTCGTTCGTGAAATTGATGTAGCTACTAAGAACGACCCACACATCAGAAAACAATCTGTACGTATGAAATTCGTATCAGATACAAAACAAATCTCTATTGCATCAACATTAGTAAACAACATTAAAGACCCTGCTCGTATCCAAACAGACGATGCTATTGCGGTTGTTGCTAAAACAATCGAATGGGCTTCATTCTACGGAGACGGTTCATTATCAGATGACCCATCAGACAACGACAACGGAGTAGAGTTCACAGGTTTAGCTAAGTTGATTGCTAAAGAGAACGTCATTGACGCTCGTGGTGAATCACTAACAGAAGAACTACTTAACTATGCTTCAGTATTAGTTGGTAAAGGTTACGGAACTGCGACTGACGCTTATATGCCAATCGGTGTACACGCTGACTTCATTAACCAGTACGTTAACCGTCAAACTCAATTAATGCGTGATAACAACTCTGGAGACATGACATTAGGCTTCGGTGTAGACGCATTCCGTTCTTCTCGTGGACTAATCAAGTTGCACGGTTCAACAGTAATGGAATTAGACAACATCTTAGATGAGTCTTACATCCCAATGCCTTACGCACCTCGTGCACCTAAAGTTGTAGCTACAGCAGAAGTAGGCGTTAATGGTAAATTCCGTGAAGTAGACTTAGGAGCTCACGCTTACAAAGTTGTAGTATTCTCAGATGAAGGACAATCTGCACCATCTGACGCAATTATAGCTACAGTAGTTAACAAGACTGACGGAATTAAACTAGAAATCACTGTTCAAGGTATGGCTGAACGTCCACAATTCGTAAACATTTACCGTGAAGGTAAAGAAACTGGTGAGTTCTACTTACTAGAGCGAGTTGGAATGCGTGATGCTAACGAATTCGGAGTTATCACTTTCGTAGATAAGAACGAAACTATGCCGGAAACAGCAGACGTATTCTTAGGCGAAATGACACCGAGTGTTGTTCACCTATTCGAATTACTACCAATGATGAGATTACCTTTAGCACAAATGAATGCTACTGTAACATTCTCAGTACTTTGGTATGGAGCCCTCGCCCTCAGAGCACCTAAGAAATGGGTTCGTATTAAAAACGTTAAGTATATTCCTGTTGCAAACCCACATAGTGCTGGAATTCGTAACTAATATACATAAGAAAAATAAAGTATAGCCTTATAAGAGGTGAGAGGTAGATTATTACCTCTCACCTCTTTTTTCTATTTTATATGCACAGCAGGATGAAATTAATAGAGATTAGGGACGACTACAACAACATCGAGGACATATTGGATAACATGGTATAATAGAGTAAGGAAAACAAAAAATAAAGAGGAGAGAGTAAATTATGCTAAGACATGACGCACTAAAGAATACAGAGGTAGCTACACACCTAGGGAAGATTACATTCGATGAGAATGGGGAAAGTAAAGACCTAACGGAAGCACAGCAAAAGAGTCTAGGTAAACTGAATGGATTCCACTTCGTTGATGAGAACGCAGAAAAGAAGAAGCAGGAAGCGTTGGCTAAGGAAGAAGAAGAGTTAGCTAAACAAGAGCGTGAGAAAGAAGAAGCGATTAAAGAAGAACAAGAAGCAGTACAAGAGAATGCTCAAGCAGAGGATAAAGTAGAAGACCCTAAGACTAACCCTAAACCAGCAGAAACAACACCAGCCAAGAAGAAAGCACCTAGAAAATCAACAGCCAAAACAACAAAAGCAAAAGAGGAAAAAGAAGATAAGTAAGACCAACTAAGGGGGCAAGACCATGTACGAAAGAAGAGAAAAGAACCCTAAATTAGTAACCCCTGAAGACTTGGAGACGTTAACGATGGCGGATTACAACCTGACCCCTGCAAGCGTGAAAGCATATATGTACGGGTTAGATGTAGTAGACCCTAAAACGGGAGAACCTATCGGAGACGAATTCTACCAACACACCCTAGAGAATGCAGTTACGCAAGCAGAGCATTTACTAGACATAGCTATCTTCCCTAGACAGGAAAGAGAGTACCATGACTTCCACTCGGAAGAGTTTAATAGTTATGTGTATACACATGTGTTTAAGAGACCAATTATTCAGGTAGAAAAATTCAGTTTAGGTATGAATGGGCGAGACTTGTATAACTATCCCCGTGACTGGTGGAACGTGTACAACTTATCAGGTCACATTGAGGTACTTCCAAGCCCATTAATGCAAGCATCTAACTCAATGGGGGCAGTGAGTCCAACAGGGCAACCATTCCCAATGGTGTACGCATCCAGACCAGGAACTTCTCCAGGGTTCGCACCACAGATGATTGAGATAGACTACATAGCAGGGCTATTGCCGAGAAAGAATGCCATGTATAACAAGCAATGGGAAATGCCAGCAACACTTGAGAAACTGGTACTGAAAATAGCAGTCAGAGAGATTTTCCAAATGTGGGGGAGACTGTTAGTGCAACCAGGACTCGCTCATACGTCATTATCTATGGACGGAATCAGTGAAAGTATGGGGACAACCCAATCAGCAATGTACGGAGCAGTGTCCGCTGATATTAACCAGATAAACGAGGATATTAAAGAGTTAGAAGCAACCCTGAGAAGTTACTTCGGAAGTAACTTTATATCCATATAAATAGGGAGGTGAACAAATGGAACCTACACGATTTCATAGTGATGAGAAGCCAAGACACAAAGTAGGCGGAAATAGATTAGAGTTTAGTGTTGATAAGCAAACAAAGTTAATCCAAGACAGGGGAGTGAACATTCTCTGGGAAAAGAGTTATCTTTGTCCTTGTAGGAACCGGATGACGAATGCACCGGATACACTATGCCCTATATGTCACGGGAGAGGTATAGCTTACCTACCCGCCAAAAAGACAATGCTAGGTATACAGAGTCAAGAGCGGTCAACAAATAACACTGACATAGGTTTGTATGACTCAGGAACCGCTATAGGAACAACCCTACCAGAATCTAAGATAACCTTTAGGGACCGTATAACATTACCAGAAGTAGATGTACAGCACTCTATGTTGTTTGATGTAACCCAAAGAAGAATAGAGAATGGTATGTGGTTAGCTTACGATGTGAATAAACTAACTTATGTCATCACCGATGGGGGAGAAATCCTCTATGAAGATGATGACTATACATTCGATGAAGAGAAGAATTTATTCTTCCCGAAGGCTAAACTAAAAGGACAAAACATATCACTCAACATAGAAACCATACTTAGGTATATCGTAATCGACCTACTGAAAGAGAGTAGAATACAGTATACTCAAAAAGGTAATCCGACTGAGAAGTTAGAGAAAATGCCAAAGAAACTCTTACTAAAGCGAGAGGACGCATGGGTCAACCCTACACCACTCACAATGGACGAAGACGATGTACCAACTGAGTTACAAGATGACCCGAAACGTATAATGAGTACGGGAGGATTCTTTGGTGGTGCTCTAAATGGCTAAGAACAACCTGGACTTGTTCGATGATTTTCAAAAGAGAGTCGATAAGACAAAGGACAGAATAGCAGAAGACATAAGAAATAGACACCACAAAGCCTTATCTCAGGCGTTAGCCAAAGAGCCAGGAGTAAAGGTAAAGAAGGAAGACAAAGGGAAGACCAAAGGCGTAAGGGTAACAAAAGAAGTAGACCCGCAAGACGACAGGTTCCCGACAGATAGACCTGTAGATTTGAAGCCTTATTTCCGTAGGTCACCGAATGCGAAAAAGAATGCGAATGGAGGGTGGTCGTTAATCGTACCAATCAGACGCTACTCCACCCATTCTAAGAAAGCATCCTACACGCAGAAGATGTCTAGGAAACTCTATGACGATGTTAGAGAGAAGGCGGGAGGAGAAACAAACAGAACGATAGTGAGTGATTACCTGTACGACAGAAACCAGGTATCACCTATAGCCGAGTTAAACTACACACCAAGGTCTAACAACCTTTATGTACAACCTAACCCAACTGGACGAGGAAACATCTATACCGCCTTCAGGGTAGTTAGTGATAAATCACCGGCTAACAGTTGGATAATAAACAGAGGAAAAGCAAAAGAAGAGAACCTAAGTACACGAATAAGAAAAATTATCCGTGCAGTGAAGAGAGGGACTAAATAGTCCCACAGTTTAGTATCATTTAGTAATAGGTATGCTATATTAATAGCAGGCAAACAAGGGAGGGGAACTGATGATACCCAGTGTAGATACGTATGTTTATCATCAACTAGAGCGAAATATCAAAGCTATTTTAAAGCACCCGGATATCTTAGCACAAGCCTTAGCAGGAATTGATGAAAAAGCACGAACGAACTTTATAAAAACCTACGCAGGAGACAGACCAAAAAAAGAGGTTGAAGTCAGCTATCAGTTCCCCGGTGTTAAAGAGACATTCGATGCTAGGTATGTCGTACAGATGGGCTCAGGTCATGAAACTTCACGTTCACTCGGCTCTGTAGAAGGGACGTTCACCTTCAGAGAAGGGGAAGAAGCATTCGAGCACTCAGTCATAATGGACGGAGGAGACAGATTATACATCGAACTCTCTCAGTTAGTAGGGCTATTCCATAGTGCAGATAATCTCTCATTCTCTGAGCAAGATAACCTAACGATAGAGGGTAATAGAATCAACTTCCGAAAATCAGGTAATGAACGATTGGTTGGCTTACAGGTCGGAATACATTACTTAAGTAAAGTCGATTCGGGCGAAGAAGAAGACCCTGTAGGATTGCAAAGAGGCTATACCTCGAACGAAGAAATAGAAGTTACTCCAGTGAGTACGAATATGGATACGGCTAGGTGCTTGGATGCAATACTAAAAGTTATCATGATTATTATGCTCGACAACCGGGAAGAGAAGACAGGGTTCCTACTACAGAAACTAACATTCGGAAGAATGATGGACATAGTAACGGACGCTGACCGTTTAGCATTTGGACGACCTTTGACTATAGAGTACGTAGTAACCTACTCAGTAGATTACGACCTAACTCAGAAGTTAACATCAGTAATACTAAGGGGGTTAGATAGCATTGAGTAAAGAAGAGCAAAAAGAACTTGAAGTAGCTAACGCTATTGAAGAGGTTAAGAAACAAAAAGAAGAAGCACCCGATAAAAAAGAAACGAAGAAAAAACCAAAAACTAATAAGAAGCCAAAGAAACTAGTCCATATAGATAGTTTTATAGAAGCAATCCGAATCCGAATTGATTTGAGCGATGCTCAGGCTAAAGGGTTTAAGGCATACATGACAGGAAATCATTATGCTAAAAGTCTAAACGACTTTGTACCTTATTTAGAAAAATACACCGGAAAGAAAGTAGGTTAAATAAATGGCAACAGAATTATTTCCAAGACGACCAATCGACAGACCACACACTAATATCAAAGTAGACACTTCTGCTATTACTGGGGCTTCTTCTGGTTCAGATAAACTTGTCATGCTTATCGGTTCAGCTAAAGGTGGACAACCTAACACTGTGTACCGTGTACGCAACTATATCCAAGCTAAACAACTGTTCCGTGAAGGTGAATTGTTAGACGCATTAGAACTAGCATGGAACCCTTCAAGCGAATCGGCAGGAGCAGGAGACATCCTGGCAATGCGTGTTGAGGACGCTCAAGGAGCAAAACTAGAAAAAGGTAATGTGGTATTCCACTCTCGCCTATTCGGTAATGAAGCTAACCAGATTCAAGTAGAGGTGGAAACAGAAGAACTGGCAGGAATCACTACCCGTAACTTAACGGTATCTTTTGCACCAGACGACTACGAGTATGTTTACCGTAACTTAGGTACTATCTTTACAGTAACTTATGATGGTAACGAAGCTTACGCAGGAATCGAAATCGTAAACAACCAGCTAACACTTCACGTAGGGGCTGACGCACTGACAGCTTCTGTAACTTCATTCAACTTAGGTGGAGGACGTTATGAAAAAGCCAACATCCTAGCAAATGCTATCAACTCTGTTAATGGGTTCACTGCTGTTATGCCAGGTGGAGCAGACAAAAACATTAACACTGGTGAGTTGGATGCACTAGCATTAACTCCAGTAACAGCAAGCGGAGTTCAAGTAACAGGATTCCTAGCTGACCTAGAAAGACAGCTACGTTTTGACGAGTATGTTAGAGTAGAAGTTACAGGACAAGGAGACTTGGCTGACTTCGGATTAACTAACTTGGTAGGCGGAGATGATGGAGTCGTTCCTGAAACTTGGTATGCTAAGATGCAAAGATTCGCTAACGAAGGCGGATTCTACTTAGTTCCACTTACCGGCAAACAAGCTGTACATGCAGAGGCACTAGCCTTTGTTAAAGAGCGTTCAGATAATGGAGACCCAATGAGAGCTATTGTAGGAGCAGGAATGGATGAAACTCCAGAACAGTTACTTGCACGAGCTTCAGGTTTACGTGACGGACGAGCAAGCTTAGTAGGATTTAGTGGAAGCAAGACACTAGAAAGCGGAGTTGTAAAAGAAATTCCAGCCTACATGTACGCTTCACAAGTTGCAGGATTAGCAAGTGGATTAGGTATCGGTGAAGCCATTACCTTCAAACAAATTGCTATTAACGAGTTGTCAACTATCTATGATGGCGGTCAACTAGACGCACTTAACTCAGGTGGAGTTATCATGGCAGAGTTCGTACGTAACAGAACAGCAACTAAGTTCCGTATCGTAGACGATGTCACAACTTACAATGATAAATCAGACCCTGTTAGAAACCAGATGGCTGTAGGGGAAGCGAACGACTTCTTAGTTTCTGAGTTGAAGATTCACTTAGATGAGAACTTCATCGGAACTCAAGCAAGAAACGTATCAGCTTCATTGATTAAAAACTCAATCCAATCATTCTTAGACCAGAAGAAGAGAGATAACGAGATTCAAGACTACAACCCAGAAGATGTACAAGTCGTCATTGATGGTGAAGTAGCAGACATCTCACTAGTTATCTTCCCAATCAGAAGTCTTAAGAAGATTAATGTATCGCTTGTCTACAGACAACAAGTACTATCAAGTAACTAAAACACATAGAGGGGCTACTAGCCCCTTAGCAATTATGATAGGAGGAATCGTTAAATGGCTACACAAGCTAATCAAAAAGTCCATTCAGGTAATACAGTCTACCTTATGGTTAACGGACGTGTAATCGGTAGAGCACAAAGTATTGACGGCACACGAAGCTACGGTACGGAAGCAGTACACGAAATCGGTAGTATCATGCCACAAGAGCACGTATACTTACGATATGAAGGGTCAATCTCCTTATCCCGTATGCGTATGAAGACTGAATCATTAGACCAATTAGGTTTAACAGCTCTAGGTGAAGACATTCTTCAAAGAGACGTAATTGATATAGTCGTTATGGATAACTTAACTAACCAAGTAATTGTAGCGTATCGTGGATGCTCTGCAAACAGTACAAGTGAATCATTCGCAGAAGGTCAAGTATCGACTGAGGATGCAGAATTCTCTTACTTAGAAGCACGAAGCGTTAGATAAAGTTACATAGATTAAACCCCTCTACTTGAGGGGTTATTTTTTTTTAATCCTACCGTTTAAGTAGTTTATGTTATAATAGAGGTGTGCTACATTATACTAGTAGAGAGACATCACTACAAAAGGGAGAGTAAAAAATGGTAGATAAAGAGAAAGATATGCAAGCAGTAACAGCAGAAGAGGTAGAGACAAGTAAAGATACAGAAGCGATTAACCGAGTATTAGTAGGTAAAAACGATTTATTTAAAAAGCATTATAAGATAGACGAGTTAGGTTTAGAATTTGATATCGAAATCAAACACCCTAACGCACTAGAACAAGCTAAGATTCATGCGAAGACAGCTCTATATTTTGACGGGTTAGGACGATTCATGGCAGATTCCATTATCCTAGCATATACTACGTTAGCTACATTACGTGTATGCGGTAAAAAAGTACCAGACTTTTTAGCGAATGACGAAGACATCTACAACATGAACTTACTAGTCATGATAGGAGAGGACTACAGGGACTGGTTAGACTCCTTTCGATACTAAAATTGTACAGGAGCAAGGGGGAGTTAGGGTTCTCGCTAAAAAACCTTATGCAAGGAATCTGTGGCGGATAATGGAGAAGTTCAATGTCCTACCTACAGACGAAAGGTTCCAAAACCTTTCTAACGACCAGATAGGATTTATTCTTGAGAGTATGATTCTTGATAGGAAAGAAGAAGAGAGAGCAATGAAAGGGCTCAATTCTAAGAATCACTATGAAGATGAAGACGACTCATTCTGGAATGTGCCTATGGAAGACTTTGTTGCCCTTAAAGAGTACCATGACGAGAGTAACATTGCTAACCAAGTGAATGAGCTAGTTGGAAAAGAATCCATGCAAAAAGCAAAAGAGAGATTCAAGTCAACCGAAGAATACAACCAGTTCTTAGAGTCAGGCGGTAAGTTAGCCAAACAGATGCAAGTAGACAATTACATAGAAGACAGACTACAAGCTGTATATGATGAGGTTGCAGAATTAGAGAAAGCAAAAGCTAACGGAGTAGAAGCACCCAAACGAGAAGGACAAATAAACTTAAAACCAACAGAAGTAGATACAATCAAGGAAGCTATTGACCTATTCGATGGCGAAGATGATGACGACTTCTATATTTAAAGAAGGAGGTGACAGACTCACATGGCAGAAAGAGATGTATTTAATTTTCAGATAGGTGCGGATAATCAAAAGGCGAAAGAAGCCTTTACGGAACTGAAGCAACTAGCTAAAGAAGTATCTGAAGCATCGAGTAATTTGACAGCGTCCCCGGGGATAAACAGAAACTTCTCTAACTTAATAAAAGAGATGACAGAAGCACAAATCAAGTATACAGAGTTCAAGACTAGTATGGACGAGAATATACAGATTAAGACAAGTATTATCTATGATACACGAGCGGACGCAGATACAAAAAGAAAAGCCCAAGAATCCATAAATGCGATGAGGCAACAAGTTAAGAGAGCAAGAGAAGACTTCATGGTAATGAATAATGAAGGTGCTCGTGCGATAACTAATTATGAGCGGACTACCGGCAGGAAAGGGAGAGCCGTACCTAAATCTTCATTCTACTTAGACGACTTAAATGCCACTGAGCGGTCACACAACTTTGTTAACAGTACAGCTAAGTCTATAAAATCAGAAACGCAAGAAGCATTACGGATAGGTAGAAGTGCCCTGAGTTCTAAATTTATTAACAACAATAACGCCTCTACATACAAGAGAATTACAGGTGAGCTGTTAAGCGAAGACGTACAAGGAGCATCAATAGACCAGATTCGAAGTGGACAACCCATAGACGCACCCACCCCAGGAAGTCTACGCCACCAGATAATGTATGAACGGGAACAAGCCAAAGAGCGTGGAGCAGGTATTTACGCTAACATGACTGAAACCGCTCCTACTGAACACATGAATAGACTTGAAGATATGAATAATCGGTACGGGAAAGCTCTGAGAGATATAGACTCTCCAATAAGGGAGTTGGAGTCCAAAAAAGCAGTGACAGAACAAACCGGAGGAATATTCCCCGAAAGTGAAGCTCAAGAGCTAGAAGAGCTCCTGCAAAAGAGGAACCGAATCGAGCAGAAGTATAACTTAGCCGTAGAAGAAGAGACTATAAGACATGAGCTCCAAATGAGTGCCTTCAGAAAAGAGTTCAAACTCACAGAAGACGTTGTACAAAGCACAACTAAAACACTAGACTTACTAGATGACTCTGCTAAGAAACTAGCAGAACAAGTAGAGGAAGTCACAACAGCTAACGTCAGACAGAAACATGACCGAGACGAATGGCAAGGTAGGGTTTCTGAACGTGCTTCTGCTATCGGTTTAGCTGTTGCCGGAGCTATGGCGTATGCGGTAGGTTCTAGATACTCAAGTGGTAAACAGACAGTAGACAGTATGCGTGAAGATAGCTTGAACATTGGATACCGTACAGGTAACGCAGATTTCCGAGGTATTAGGCAAGACTATATGGAACAAGGAGCACCGCAAGGATGGAAAGGGCAAGACATGATTGCCTTTTCTGAAGCTGTGCTTGGCTCCCTTGGCTATATTGACGGGGATAACCTAACGAGTAATATGCAAAACATAGCGGACTTCTCTAAGTTCTCTGGAGCAGGACAAGAGTCTGCCACAGCCTTCACATCGGGCTTACTTAGTACCGGAGGCATAACTGATGCAGACCAAGCAAGAGCTGTACAGGAGGGCTTCATAGGGGCTATAAAAGCGTCAGGAATGGAAGGACGAGAAAGAGAGCAACTAGACGCAGTAACAGCGATAAATGATAACATCTATCGTGGACGAGAAGCTAGTGAGGAGGAAATAAACTCACGTAACGCAATGATGGCTGTACTAGCCGGTACAGGTAATAGAGGACTACAAGGCGAGAACCTAGCCGACTTTATGATGGGAGCGGACAATGCTATCAAAGGTGCAGACCCGTTCTCAAACATGGGAATGTTACTTGGCGTAGGTTCGGACGAAGCCTTCTCGGGAACAGACTGGCTATACGAGTTTATGAAGATACAAGAACAAGGGTTCTCACCAGAGAACTTTAACACAATACTCCAAAACTTAACCCCTATGACAGACGGCTCACCAGAAGCGATAGCTTCCCAGCTTAAAGCCTTGACGGGAGTAAGCACTGGAGTAGAGCCATTAAGAGACTTTATTGCTAAATACCCTGATGGGGTACCTATTGGGGCGGATGGCGAAGCTTTACTTAAAGAATTAGAGGTTATAGGTGCAGGAGAACTGGACACCAGAGAATCAAACTATATGGAAAGTGGAGACCAATCCGCACAAGCACAAGAAGCTTACTTAGCTAAAATGGACTCATTACTAAACGATAATGCGATGATTGACTCTATAAATAGTCTGAAAGAGTCCTTCGGGGACTGGGCTAGTGATAGTGCCGGGCGAGCAATCGGAACATCTATAGCTATCGGTCTTGGAGCAGGTATAGGGAGCTTCCTTACCGGTGTTATAGGTACTATGATGGGTACAGTCGGACTCAAAATGTTCAGTAAAACCCTCTTCGGTGGAGGTAGTCCGATAATAGCTAAACTGCTTGGTAAATTCGGAGCAGGTGCCGGTGGAGCTGGGGCTGGGGCTGGAGCTGGAGGTATACCAACTGTAGCACCATACGCAGGACAGAAAATAGCACAATACGGAGCAGGAGGTGCAGGTTCCGGAGGTGGAGGACTGTTCTCAGGCGGAGGAGAGGCACTAGCCGGAGGATTAAAAGGTGGAGCTTCAAAAGTTATGAGCACGATATCAAAAGTGGCTCCTTGGTTAATGGTAATGAACGGAATGTACCAGACCGCAACCGCAGACGATAAAGTTAAAGAGGGTTACACGCAAGCCGGAGGTATCGGAGGAGCTTTAGTAGGAGGTAAAGCAGGAGCAGTAGCCGTAGGTAAGTTAGGAGCAACCATCGGAACAACGATTCTACCAGGTATAGGTACCGCTATAGGTGCTACTTTGGGGGGGCTAGCAGGAGGTATCGGAGGTTACTTCTTAGGAAGTAAGGGTGGCGAGGCAATAGGTACTGCACTCAGCCCCCAAGAAAAAGCTAAACGGGAAGAGGCAGAGAGACTACAACAACAAGCAGATGCGGTCTTGAAAGTTAAAGGAACTCACAAAGTCAATGAAGACTTCAACTCAGTAACCGAACAGGAAGAGAAGTCTACTGTATCTCAACGAGTACACGCAGAACAACTAAGAGACAGCAACATCATTCAAGAGAACAAGAACTTATCTAAGTATGAAACCTTACTAGCCGAAACCAGAAGATTACTACAAATGTCAGCTACACAAAACGGCATTATAGGATTCTTAACTGGGCTACCTTCTGGTGGTTCTGGGGGAGCTTCGGGACAGCAGAAAGCTGTAGGAGACGGAAGGTACTGGACGAACTCAGATATAACTAAGCATGACTTAGGCTCAACGTCTAATGAGTTATCCGCACAAGAACTAAACGATTGGATTAATTCAAAAGCACCGGCTAACTCAATCATGCGAGGTATGGGCGAAGCCTTTATGACAGCTGGACAAGAATCCGGACTAGACCCTAGATACCTTGTAGCACACTCAGCCTTAGAAACCGGGTGGGGTACAAGTAACATAGCCCGAGATAAAGGTAACATGTACGGAATAGGTGCCTTTGACGCTTCACCATATGCTTCCGCTTACGAGTACTCGGGTACTGAAGCGGGAATCATCGAGGGAGCAAAATGGATTAGAGGAAACTACTACGACAAAGGGAACACAGACTTAACCAAGATGCACGAAGCCGGGTACGCTACTGACCCAGAATGGGCGAGTAAAATAGGTAACACGATGAAGGGTGCTGAGAAGTATACCAGCCCATCACAAGAGGTTAACGTGAACACAACAGTTAACTATCAAGGTACAGGAGACACCACAAGAGACGCAGAACGGATAGGAACTGTAATTTCCAACAACATATCAGCTACCTTTAGGCACGAGAGAATTAGAGCATAAACACACACCCCTATTAAAGTAATAGGGGTTTTTTGTGGTATAATAGGGGTATGCTATATTTACATAGAGAGGGGATGAACTCGATTGGAAAACCCAATGACAACAACCGTACTAAGAAGACCAACATTTGACTTAAGATTTATAACCGAGAACAGTGAGTATCATATTGTCCATGACCTATCTGTATCCTTGAAGAACAAGTTTATGACAGAAAGTGTCATCAGTATGACGACTGCAAACGCAATGGAAGATGATTCCTCAGCTTTCTCTTTTGTCCTTGCCGGAGATATGGAATGGACGAAGATACTTAATGCGAATGATATGGTCGTACTTAAAATAAACCCAAATGAAGTTACACCAAATGACTTAAGTAAAAAAGACAAAGTAAAAAACGATGTCATCATGATAGGACTAGTCACAGAAGTAAGACTAGAAGGTACCTATAGTGATAACACAAAAATGTATAGAGTAACCGGACAATCATTCGCTAAAGCATTCATTCAATTTGAACTAAGTACCATAAGGCAAGTAACCTATACAGGGGTTACTGGCTGGTTAGAGAATGAGAGTACTGATTCTGGAGGAACTGGCGGAGGATTCTACGCAGAGCTATCCAGAAAGACAGTGGCAGAGACCGTTAAAGCTATGCTAGATAGGTTCATGCAATACATGGAATATAACTTTGTGAGTGACGAAACAGACAATACAAAACTCCTAACACGAATCCGAACAGAAATAACAAGTTGGTCTGAAGACGAGATGCTACAAGACCCCACACCCTTCTTGAACTTTGAAGGTTCCTTTAACCAACTACTAGGAGAGATAGTAACCAAACCTTTCTGTGAGAAATTCTTTGAAGTATGGATAAGTGAAGAAGGTAACGAGAAAGCTAAATTTGTTGTAAGACGAACACCATTTGATGAAGAGGACTGGAAGAGACTGCCGAGACATGAACTATACTCTAGGGACGTAATCACAGAGAGTGTAGCCCACTCAGACATGGATGCCTACTCAGTGTTCAGTATATTCCCAGAAAACAGTATTGTATCAAACACCTCCGCCTTAGTCAGACCGAAATACCACCCGAGTTTAATCAAGAAGTATGGGTACAAAATGCTAGAAGTTACACACAGTTACCTGTCACCTATGAACGATAATGCTCCAGACTCGGACGTTGGTAATCTTATAGATAGATACTCCACGAGGCTGTATAACTGGTACTCAAATAACCCTAACTTCTATGAAGGGGAAATTGTAGTGATTGGGCACCCAGATTACCGACTTGGTAACCGACTACTATACAGAGACACAGAGAATAGTGATGTATGGGAGTATTACATTGAAAGTGTTGAACATGAGTTTACATATACACAAGGGTACACAACAACACTAGGAGTTACAAGAGGCTTACGAATTGAAACCAACCCAGACTCACCAAACTACGACTTAGACGGGGGACGATTCACTAACACAGTAGGAGACCCGCAAGACTTCAAAGGAGGCTACTTCGGAGAAGCATCTATCGGAACCATGATTAATATGATGGAAGGGGCTCAAACAGATAGCCCAGAAAGAGCCGGATTAGGAAACACTGTCAACAACTCAAATACCGTAAAGCCTGCTGAAGGGGTAAAGACTTCAGGATACGGAAACAGATACCACCCAATTTCTGGGCAATGGCGAATGCACGAAGGGACAGATATAGCCGGAGGAAGTTCCGTCATCAGAGCTATGGCAAGTGGGGTAGTCGTTACCGCAAGGTTTGATTCTGGATGGGGTCGGTACATAGAGATAGACCATGGCAATTTAAACGGAGAAGGTAAGGTACTATCCCGGTACGCTCACTTGGAACAAAGTCACGTAGCCGTAGGGCAGAACGTAACAGCCGGAGAACAGATAGGCGTTATGGGGCAAACCGGAACCGCTACAGGGGTCCATTTACACTTTGAGATGGAAGTGAATGGGCAGAAGATAAACCCTGAAACGTGGTTTACTTGGAGGGAAGCTTAATGAGCGAAATGCACAAACCACATAATAAAACACAAGAAGAGATAGAACGCAACAGGCAACTAATACAACGAACAGAAGAAACGAATATATCAACACAGTTGCTGAGAGCACTTGAAGAAGAGAAGCAACCAACTGAGCAGGCGAAAGAAGCAACCGATTTTGCATTAACCTTCCTAGACCAGATAACTATCTACTCAATCCATGAAGGGTGGAGAGATACCAACCCTCTTCTAGGGGAAGCACCCTACGCAATGGATAATGCTTCCTTTGTCTACTGGTGCTATCACAAAGCGGGGGTACAGTTAAGAGGTGGGAACAAGAATCACACAGTTCAGACCATTAAGAATGATTTTAACCTCACTACCGTAGGGAACATAGGGGCGAACTTAGACTATGAAGACTTGGCTTATGGAGACATACTGTTCTTCTATAATGACAAGCATATTGGAATATACATAGGGGACGGAGATTTCATAAGCTTCCTAGGTACAGGAGCTAACAACCCTTCTGGTGGGTTAAGAAAAAGAAACATGATTAAAGGTAAGTGGAGAAACCACTTCCAAGGACACGTAATGAGACATAGAGAGGAGGCATAAGTTTGGCACAGAGAAGACAATCCAGTTTAGGTAACGAATTCAAACGAGTATGGAAAGAAGACAAGAACCAGGTCAAGTTAGTTTTAGCTAGAGTTATAAAAGTGAACCCTAGATATAACACAGTAGACGTGGAGTCTGTTAGTGGTAAAGTTAAGATAAGTAAGTCTGGAGAAGACAGTGGTATGTTCTCAGCCAAACTTCCTGTACAGTTCGGAGGTAGAACAGCTTCTGGAAAGCCTTTCGGGCAAACAACACCCGTAGAGGTAGGGTCTCTTGTCCTTGTCGGATTCATAGACGGACGAAGAGGGGTGCCTGTAGTCCTTTCAGTCTATAGTGACATTATGGAAGCTAAAGAGTTATCTCGTTCCCCTGTGGAAGGGGCAGACCCTAGAGACGAAGAGATAAAGACACACACGCAACACCAATTCACTGTTTACCCTAGTTTGACCTATGAGGACATAGATGGGGAAGGGAACCGCACTGTATCCTTCACAGGTAAATCCTTTATATCCATGGAGTCAGACGTAGACCCAGATATTGGAGGATTGACTGATGATGGTTTAGGCTCAAACTACGCAGAGTTAGACTCATCTTACTATTATTCCGGGGAACTAATAGAACCTAAAAGTGGGAAAGCCCCAAACATCCTATTTCGGCATGTTGGCAACCGAGTAGACACTCAAGGAAACTATATAGAAGACGACCATGTAACCATGTTAAGTCTCGCACAGGACGGAACCTTTAGAACGAGTGTTCTTCGAGAGACGGAGGACTGGAGAAGTTACTTCGAATTAACTAAGGACGGAGACATCCGCTTTAGAAGACAGCAAGACTCAAAAGCTATCGGACAAGGGGAAAACAACCATGAGATAGCTATCACTGAACAAGGGATTTTACTTCGTTCAGGAGACAAGTACATGCTCTTCAACCAAGACGGGACAAGCGGTAACGCAGGGTTCGGTGGAGGCGGTAACTATGATGCAGACATCAGTAGGTTAACAGAAGGAATAAGAGAACTAGGAACCTCCTTCAAGCAAACAGATGAGTTCATCAAAATGTCCGCACGAAGAGTCGAAGAGATGGACGGGAAATTAGTAGAATTTGGGGCTACTTTCGAGATAACAGCTAAACAGATAGAAACAAGAGTAACAGAGACAGTAACCGGTTTGTATGACGTTCAACTAAAGAACCTATCTGGAGATATTGATAGCCTAAACGAAGGGGCACTGGTAGCTCTAAACACCTTGAGAGACTTAAGCGAAGACGGGATACTCACCTCCGTAGAGAAGAAAGTCGTAGCATTGGAATGGGACATGATTAAGGCAGAGTTCCCAGGATACAAGATGCAAGCAGAGATGGCAGAGGTAGAACACACCCCTTACCAAAATGCCTACAACGCACTACAGGTTTACTTGGAGCCTTTACTAGTAGATTTGGAAGTTAGTTCCAATGTAGTCCGAGCTACCTTCTTAACCCATTTCCAAAACTACTTTAACGCCAGAGGGAATCTTCTATATGCAGTATTCTCTCACTTGAAGACGGCTTTGGACGAAACAGCTAGAGTAGCTATTGAAGCGGGCTTAGACGCAGTTAGGGCATCATCCGAAGCAGAAGGGGCAAGCATACTAGCCAGAAATGCAAACAGAATCCTAACAGACATTGCCTCGGATAGTGTTATCACCGCTCAAGAGAAGCTACCGTTACGAAGAGAGTACAGACGAATTCAATCCGAGTGGCAAAGTTACCTAGCCCAAGCACAGGAGTATGAGATACTCACAGCACCTTTCATTAGCTCAAAAGAAGCGATAGACACATACATAAACACCACTGGTGTGTTTACTGACATGCTGTCTGATACAGCGGTTAACGGTGAGCAGTTAACGCAAGTATTCGCAAATTACTATACGGAACTGGCTAAACTGTTAGCAGAGGTAGCACACCAAGCAAGGGTAACCCTATTGGGATTCAAGGGAGACTTAGAACACTATGAGACTCGTATAACCGAAACCGCAAGAGAGATATCCTTAATAGCTGAATCGGTTAAGATGATAGGTACTGAAGTGGAATTAGCCAGAGCGGAGCTATCCGTTCAAGCAGACAGGATTACTACCCGAGTCACACGAGAAGAGTTCA
>Ga0075011_10000182_pt1 | contig 32619 bp, 30 predicted proteins | sample TARM_MetaG_T_14_FD_72354 | JGI IMG/M metagenome (GOLD analysis project Ga0075011, IMG submission 72354) | Freshwater microbial communities from Pennsylvania, USA, analyzing microbe dynamics in response to fracking - TARM_MetaG_T_14 | ecosystem: Environmental > Aquatic > Freshwater > River...
TGCGCTAGGTTTTGACGAGAGAAAATCAGCGCTGATGGGCCATCTTTACGCTCAATCGCCAACTTCCATGCGACGGCTGATTCCACTTGGTCACACGGACGCCATGTGCTCATGTTCGGTGTCAAACGCAGTGAAGCCACTTGCTCAACCGGTTGATGGGTTGGGCCATCTTCACCCAAACCAATCGAATCATGGGTGTAGACTTGGATGTTCTGAATCTTCATCAGCGCGGCCATACGCATTGCATTACGGGCGTATTCCATAAACATCAGGAAGGTTGCGCCGTAAGGAACGAAGCCACCGTGCAGCGCGATACCATTCATGATGGCAGTCATACCGAATTCACGCACACCATAGTGAATGTAGTTACCCGAGAAGTCTTCCGCCGTGAGCGATTGAGAGCCCGACCACATGGTGAGGTTAGACGGTGCCAAGTCCGCCGAGCCGCCCATAAATTCTGGCAGCATTTTACCAAACGCTTCCAGCGCATTTTGTGACGCTTTACGTGACGCAATATTGGCTGGGTTAGCTTGAAGGTCAGCGATAATTTGACTCGCTTTCGCTTCCCATTCTGCTGGCAACTCGCCATTTACGCGGCGTTTGAACTCAGCGGCTTCGGCTGGGTAAGCGGCGGCGTAGGCTTCAAACTTGGCGTTCCAATCGGTTTCTTTCGCTTGGCCAGCTTCTTTGGCATCCCACTGCGCGTAAATGTCGGCAGGGATGTGGAAAGGTGCATGCGGCCAACCCAGGAATTCACGCGCTGCTTTGATTTCTTCAGCGCCTAAAGGGGCTCCGTGACAGTCGTGTGAGCCCGCTTTGTTTGGCGAACCAAAACCGATGATGGTTTTGGTGCAAATCAAGGTTGGACGAGGGTCTGCTTTCGCAGCCTCAATCGCGGCATTAATCGCTTCAGCGTTATGGCCATCAACCGCAGCAATAACATGCCAGCCGTACGCTTCAAAACGTTTTGGCGTGTCATCAGAGAACCAGCCTTCCACATGACCATCGATAGAGATGCCGTTGTCATCCCAAAACGCAATCAGTTTGCCAAGGCCCAGTGTGCCCGCCAGAGAACACGCCTCGTGCGAGATGCCTTCCATCAAACAACCATCACCCATGAACACATAAGTGAAGTGGTCAACGATGTCGTGACCCGGTTTGTTGAACTGCGCCGCCAGTGCTTTTTCAGCCATCGCCATGCCGACCGCATTGGTAATACCTTGGCCTAGTGGGCCCGTGGTGGTTTCAATGCCCGGCGCGTAACCGTATTCTGGGTGACCCGGTGTTTTTGAGTGCAATTGACGGAAGTTTTTCAAATCATCAATCGACAGCGCATAACCGCTCAGGTGCAACAAAGAGTAAATCAGCATTGAGCCGTGGCCGTTTGACAGCACAAAACGGTCGCGGTCAGCCCATTGTGGGTTTTGTGGGTTATGGTTTAAGTGGCTACGCCAAAGCACTTCAGCGATATCCGCCATACCCATCGGTGCACCAGGGTGACCAGAGTTAGCTTGTTGAACACCGTCCATACTAAGAGCACGGATGGCATTGGCTAATTGTTTACGTTCCATAATAATTACCGACAAATAATAGAGTTAGAAAGGAAAGGGGAACGTTAATCGTTCCCCAAATTTTAATTCGTAAGTGGATTACAACTTGGCTGCAATCATGACTTCAAGTTTGCCTTGGTCAATGGCAAAGTTACGGATGCCTTCCGCTAATTTTTCTACGGCCATTGGGTCTTGGTTATGTTCCCATAGGAACTCTGCATGGGTCATTGCTGCAGGGCGTTCTTTGTTACCTTGAGAGTCAACCAGTTTTTCAACAACTTCACCTTCAGCTGCTTCGAGTTCTGCCAGTAAAGAAGGGGCAATAGTCAAACGATCACAGCCTGCTAGCTCTAAAATTTCACCGATATTACGGAAGCTTGCGCCCATCACGACTGTCTTGTAGCCATGTTCTTTGTAGTAATTGTAAATAGCAGTCACGGACAATACACCAGGATCTTCTTGCGGTGCAAAATCACGGCCTTCTTTGGCTTTATACCAATCCATAATGCGGCCGACGAATGGAGAAATCAGGAATACGCCTGCTTCTGCACACGCGCGTGCTTGAGCAAAGGAGAATAATAGAGTGAGGTTACAGTTGATGCCTTCTTTTTCAAGGATCTCTGCTGCGCGAATACCTTCCCAGGTTGAAGCCAGCTTGATCAAAATACGGTCGTTAGTAATGCCAGCATCGTTGTACATTTTGATCAGTTGGCGCGCTTTTGTCACGCTACCTTCCATATCATAAGAGAGGCGAGCATCGACCTCGGTAGAAATACGGCCCGGAATCGTTTTTAGGATCTCTTTACCGATATTGACAGCAAGCATGTCACAAGTATCTTGAACTTGTTGAGCCTTGTCTGAGCTCTGTGTTTTTGCGTATGCGATAGAAGCATCAATCAGTGGCGCGTATTCTGCAATTTGAGCCGCTTTAAGAATGAGAGATGGGTTAGTGGTCGCATCTTCTGGTTGGTATTTTTTGATTGCGTCAATTTCACCAGTGTCAGCAACAACAGTCGTCATTTTACGAAGTTGCTCTAATTTATTGCTCATATCGATCATCCTATTTCTTTGGGCCAAGCCAGATTTTGAGTTTGCTGGGCATTTGCAAGCGGGTTAGCAATCACATAGTCATGTCTTACACATGCCAGAAAAGCTAACTCAATTATTTCCAGCGACCGAACATTTGCGTTGAACATTTGCTCGATCGTTGAGTAAATGATGTAGCCATATTTATCTTATCCACTGGGAAAGTCAATCGCTGTTCTGAGGTTATAGTGATATCAATCAACTATTTTTTTGTGAATTAATCTAAGTGCTGATAAATAAACGTTTGCTTAGATTTATCAAGGGTTGAAAGCGAACGTTACTGTGCATTGATCAGAGTGAGAAAATGTAATTTCCGTGAGCAAATGTTGCAAAGTAAATGAGGCTTAACCTATGCTAGGTCAATGAGCAAATGCTCAATTGTCGTTATTCTGCGCACAATATTGACCATGAGATCCCGTATGACCACTCCCAATCAAGACATTTCTATCGAAAATACTGACTTATTAACTGAAATTTCAGTGGCTTATTACCAAGATGGTGCAACTCAAGAAGAGATCTCGAAAAAGTTTTCTCTTTCACGAGCCAAAGTAGGGCGAATGCTTAAACAGGCACGCGATGAAGGGATTGTCGAAATTACGGTGAAATATCACCCTGTTTTTAGCGCCAAAATTGAGCAGCGACTGATTGAACGCTTTGGCGTAAAACGTGCGCTGGTTGCACTTGACCAACCTAGCGAAGAGTTGCAGCGCCAACAAGTGGCGGGGTTGGTTTCCAATTACCTGACCAGTACGCTAAAAAACGGCATGGTTGTGACCGTTGGTCAAGGCCGAAATGTATCGGCCGTGGCGCATCATATTGGCGTGATCACACCGCGAGAGTGTAAGTTTGTCTGTAGTATTGGTGGCATTCACCCAAGAGGTGGGATGTTTAATGCGGATCATATCTGTCGACAACTGGCCAAAAAATATGGTGGAAGCTCTGAAACGCTTTATGCGCCTGCCTATGCTGAAAATCGCGAACAAAAATTGGCGTTTATGCAAAATGCAACCGTCAAACAAACCTTAGATTTAGCACGTAAGGCAGACATTGCGTTAGTGGGTATTGGGGATATGAGTGAAAACAGCTACATGGTCGATCTCGGTTGGTTTACCGCCGATGAAGTGGTGCAGTCGCGTTTACAGCAAGGTGTGGTGGGGGATTTCGCTGGTTATGATTTTTTTGATATCCACGGTAAAGCTGCCAATACGGTGATGAGCGATCGTGTGATTGGTTTAGGGATTGACGAATTTCGACCGATTGCTGAGGTGATCGCTATCGCGGCTGAAAACAGCAAACCTTTAGCGCTGCTTGGGGCGCTACGCACCGGTGCAATTGATGTGATTGCCACCAGCGTAAGCAACGCGTTAACGGTACTGAATTTAGATGAGCAGATGAAAACCGTCACAGAATCGTCAGTTTGAATTTAACCTATATAATCCTTATGACATGAATCAATCCCCACGACGGTGGGGATTGATTCAGAGGCTAAAGCTCAATAGGCAGCTCAGTGCGCTGCCCCCATTCTGTCCACGAACCATCGTAAACGCACAGTTTTTCGTAGCCGCAAATTTGCGCAGCCAGCAGCACAATACAGGCGGTTACGCCTGAGCCACAACTGAAAATGTATTGCTCTTTTCCAGCAGTCAGCGTTGCTTGCATAATAGGTTGTAGATCTTGCGGTGATTTAAGCTTATGCCCATTCATCAACTCTGTAAAAGGTAAGCAAATAGAGTGAGGAATATGACCGCTGCGTACGCCTTCTCTTGGTTCTTTCACTTGACCCAAAAAACGGGCTTGTGAACGGGCATCAACAGTTAAGATCTCTGGGTTCTCTATTTGTGCAAGCACATAGTCTGCGTTCACAAAATAGCGAGGATCGAGCGTGCCATGGAAGTTTCCGTGTTTAAAGGCATGTGTGTACTCTTTTACAACGGGTAAACCTTGGCGTTTCCATTCGGTTAATCCACCATCAAGAACGTATACCGACGCATGTCCCATCGCTTTGAGCATCCACCATGCCCTCGGTGATGCAAACGTCCCGCTATTGTCATAGACAACGACGATCGAATCGTGGTTTAAACCGATCGATTGTGCTAATTGGTTAAAGCGATCTTCACTAGGCATCATATGAGGTAGTGGCGATTGTAGGTCACAAAATTCACCATCATAATCAAAGCGGCGAGCGCCGGGAATGTTATGCAGAGTATCTCTCTCAGTTTCACTGGGAATTTGGAATTCAATACTGCAATCAAGAATAACGGTGCGCGGGTCGCCTAACTTTTGTGCTAGCCATTGGGGGGAGACGAGTGGTGACATGAGTTTAACTCTCCTATTGTGTGGGCTGATGCGGTGGACGAACGAGAAAGACATTATTGAGTCTTTGTCGTTCATTTACTGGCAAGTCTGGCAGTGAGCGAGTTTGATTAAGTTCATTTCTCTCCACGTCATTGAAAGAGCGTCCAACATCAAAATTTTGCCTTGTTTTACCTGCCCATATTGAGCGATCACTTTGATCGCTTCCATCGCTTGTACCGCGCCAATAATCCCGACGACAGGAGCCATTACGCCCGCTTCGACGCAAGTGAGTACGTTACTACCAAAAAGAGCGCTTAAACATTGGTAACAGGGCTCGTCTGGGTGTTGATACATAAACACGCTGACTTGCCCTTCCATACGAATCGCAGCACCAGATACCAGTGGTGTTTTAGTTTGAAAGCAGAGTTTATTCAATTGGTTACGAGTATCAAGGTTATCTGATGCATCCAGCACCAAAGAATGCTGTTCAATTAATGCTTTCAATTGTGCATCTTCAAGGCGTTGATCAACGGTATTTACCGTTAAATACGGGTTAAGCATACGCAGTGACTCTGCCGCTGAGTCCACTTTTTTACGTCCAATATCGGCATCGCTGTGCAGCACTTGGCGCTGTAAATTAGAGAGCTCAACCACATCATCATCGATGAGCGTGAGTGAACCAACACCTGCCGTGGCAAGGTATTGGCTTGCAGCGCAGCCCAATCCTCCTGCGCCAAGAATTAAAATAGAGCTTTGTTTAAGTGCTTCTTGTCCTTCAAAATCAAACTGTTTGAGAATGATTTGTCGGTTGTAACGAAGTAGCTCTTGATCAGATAGGATCTCCATAGTGATCCTTAGTACAAGCTGGGATTAAAAAGTTGGATATTGACGGTTTCGCCCACCTCCACTCGGCCACGATCTTGTTCTAACACCACAAAACAGTTGGCGAGGCTCATCGAACGAAATGCCCCCGAACTTTGGTTTCCGGTAGTTTCAACAACAAACTGGCCATTTTCAATTGTGTAAATACCGCGTTGGTAGTCAGTACGGCCCGGTGATTTTTTAAAGGCATTTTTAGTGATGGCTGGAATGGACTCCGGTGCTTTCCAGTGAGTGTGTCCAGCCAATTTAGCCAGCATAGGTTGCACCAAGACGTATAGGGTTAATACGGCTGAAACGGGGTTGCCAGGTAAGCCACAGAACCAAGCATGATCTAATGTTCCAAATGCAAACGGTTTGCCCGGTTTTATTGCCAGTTTCCAAAAACCGATTTCTCCGAGTTCTTGCAAAATATCTTTGGTATAGTCAGCTTCGCCTACACTTACGCCGCCAGAAGTAATAACCACATCGGCCAAATGTTGAGCTTTATCAAAGGTAGCTTTTAAAGTGGCAGGGCAATCAGCAATGATCCCAAGATCAATCGCTTCACAACCAAAATTCTCAATTAATGGTTTAATGCCATAACGATTGCTGTCATAGATTTGCCCCTCAGCAAGAGGTTCACCGAGTGGTTTTAGCTCATCTCCAGTTGAGAAAAAGGCCACTTTGGGTTTACGAAAAACGGTCACATGGCTGATGCCGAGTGTGGCAATCATTGGGATATCACGCGAAGTCAAGCGAGCCCCTTTGTGTAGCACTACATCGCCTTGTTTGATGTCATCACCAGTGGGGCGAATATTTTGCTGAGGCTTTGCATTCGGCTGTAGAAAGCAGATACCATTTTCGTTTTCGGTCGTTTGCTCTTGCATGATCACCGCGTCGCAACCAGCTGGAATTTTCGCGCCAGTCATAATTCGCACGCAACTGTTGGCTGGCCACGGCCCTTCAAATGGAAGACCGGCAAAAGATTTGCCAGCCAGCGGCAGAGTGGTTGACTGTTGCAGATCAGCTAATCGAATAGCGTATCCATCCATCGCTGAGTTATCGAAAGGCGGCACAAAAATGGGTGAGAGTAACTCTTCAGCCAACACATAGCCTAACGCGTCGGCTAGCGGTAGTTTCAGCGTCGTTTGGATGGGTTTGATATTCGCTAGCATTGTCTCTAACGCTTGTTCGATAGGCATTAAGCCCGGTGAATCACAACAGCCCATGGTCGGTTCCTATAGCTTTTTTCTTTGCGAGGACTTTATCATACATTGCTTACGGGCAATAATGACCATCCTTAAAATATGGATGTAATTATTCAAAATTCCGAGTATCCTTGTCTGCCATCCGAAAGGGGTAAAAAGTAAGAGGAATCGGAATGCTAGGTCTTAGCGAATCAGCAAAGTTGGTCAAAGATGCGCTAGAGAGCCGAGGTTTGGAAACGCCTATGCGTCCAAATGAGGTTACTCGTGAAGAAAAGAAAGAAAAAATCGAACACCATATGCGTGAGATCCTCACATTACTCGGTCTTGACTTGACCGACGACAGTTTAGAAGAGACACCCCATCGAATTGCGAAAATGTATGTGGATGAAGTGTTTTCTGGCCTCGATTATCAAAACTTCCCCAAAATTACTGTGATCGAAAACAAGATGAACGTCAGTGAAATGGTGCGCGTAAAAGAGATTACCGTGACCAGCACCTGTGAGCATCATCTAGTGACTATCGATGGTAAAGCCGCGGTGGCGTATATCCCAAGAGGCAAGATAATTGGTCTTTCTAAGATTAACCGTATTGTACGTTTTTTTGCTCAGCGCCCCCAAGTTCAAGAGCGAATGACACAGCAGATTCTGGTGGCTTTGCAAACCTTACTCGGTTCAGACGATGTCGCAGTCACCATTGATGCCACTCATTACTGCGTTAAATCACGTGGTGTTATGGATGCGACCAGTGAAACGACCACCACAGCATTAGGCGGTATTTTTAAATCTAACCCTGCCACCCGCGCCGAATTTTTCCATGGTTTACATTAATCGAATCTCAGTTGAGTCCATCTATTAACGTTGCTCAATTTAAAAAGCCCTCGCAAGTAAAGCCGAGGGCTTTTTCGTTTTACCACGCACGCCTTATTGAAACAGAACCAAATTTTATTTAAACAGAACCAAGTATTCGCCATAGCCTTCAGCTTGCATCGCCTCTTTTGGTACAAATCGCATCGCGGCAGAGTTCATGCAGTAGCGTAAGCCAGTTGGTGCTGGTCCATCCTCAAAGACATGACCTAGGTGAGAATCTGCAAAACGGCTGCGCACTTCGGTTCTGGTATAAAAAAGCCGAGAATCGCTTTTGGTCGCAATATACGCTTCATTAATTGGCCGAGTAAAACTGGGCCAGCCCGTACCAGAACGGTATTTGTCGGTAGAAGAGAATAATGGCTCTCCGCTGACTACATCGACATAAATACCATCGGCTTTGTTATCCCAATACTCATTCTTAAATGCACGTTCAGTACCTTCTTCTTGCGTCACGTAATATTGCAAATCAGTCAATTTGGCGCGTATCTTTTCATTAGAAGGTTTGGTGTATACCTTAACGTTGTTTTGCATGTTTTGCATGTTTTGCGCTTCGATCAATTGACGTAAGGTTTTTGGATGCTCATTACGATCTTTACCGAAGATGGTATCAAGATATTGGTCACGTCCGGAAGCATGACGATAGTAGGTGTAACGTACTTTGCTCTTTTTATAAAAGTCTTGGTGGTACTCTTCAGCAGGCCAAAATTGGCTGTATTGAATAAGCTCTGTTTTGAGCGGCTTTTTGAAGATCCCTAGCGCATCGATTTCTTGCATAAAACGCTGCGCGGTCTGCTTTTGTTCACTGTTGTGATAAAAAATGGCAGGCCGATACTGTGGGCCTCTATCAACAAACGAGCCTTGATCATCCGTTGGATCAATGTGGCGGAAAAAATGATCCAATACATTTTCGTAGCTGACAACTTGCGGATCAAAGGTCACTTGGATCACTTCAATGTGGCCCGATTTTCCTGATGAGACCTGTTTATAGGTTGGATTTTCAAGGCTGCCACCCGCATAACCAGAGACAACGCTAATGACACCGTTGAGTTTTTCAAGATCAGATTCTGTACACCAAAAACAGCCCCCAGCTAATGTCGCGATTTGCTGATTACCAATGCTGGGCATGGCTTTAGGCTGAGTTTCTGCTTGGCTAAATAGCGAAAACAGAATAGGCACAATAAGCGCTATTGAGAATATAAAGGGAGTAAAACGTTTCATAACCGACCTTACTTATTTTTTATTGATACTGGTAAAGAACGGTGAAAAGCGCAAAAAATTACAGAGAAAGAAAACAAATAGCGTGAAGAAAACCTTTCTGAGCCCGAAGATTTGTGCTCAGAAAGGTTAATTTCGAACAATAATATCAGGTTAGGCCGATAATATTTCCTTTAGAATCAATGTCTAAGTTCATGAAAGCGGGTTTTTCAGGAAGACCCGGCATGGTCATCACGTTGCCGCATAGCGCATAGATAAAGCCAGCACCCGCACAGAGCTTTAATTCGCGGATCGGTACATCAAAACCTTTTGGTGCGCCTTTAATCGCAGCGTTGGTTGAAATTGAAAGCGGCGTCTTCGCCAAACAGACAGCAAGCTTCCCGTAACCTTGCTCTTGCATGTTGTGCATTTGACGTCGTGCTTTATCAGTAAAAGTGACGCTTGCCGCGCCATAGCCCTTTTTCGCTACGGCGTTGATCTTATCTTTGATCGTCTGCTGTGCTTGGTATAACGGTGTGAACGTACTCACTTTTTGACACTGCTTAATGACTTTGGAAGCAAGCTCAGTCGTCCCTTCTCCTCCAAGAGCAAAACCTTCACTCAGTGCAACCTCTACCTGGTAGGGTAGTGCGTGAATCATCATTGCGAGCTGCTCAAGCTCTTCTTGGCTGTCTTGTGGAAAGCGGTTAATGGCAACCACGGCGGGTATTCCATACTTACTCACATTTTCAATATGCCATTTGAGATTTTCAAAACCTGACACCAACGCGGCATGGTCTGGCTGAAATAGAGTGTCGGGAACTGGCTGGCCGGGACGCAATTCATACAGACCAGAGTTCGCTTTTAAGCCGCGAAGTGTGGTGACGATAACGGCGCAATCTGGCGCTTTCCCAGATGTCGCTGCTTTAATATTGCACGCCTTTTCAAATCCCATATCAGAGCCAAAGCCGCCTTCTGTTACAGTAAATTCGGCTAACCTTGTGGCGATGTCATCAGCGATAATAGAAGAGTTACCGTGCGCGATATTGGCAAAAGGCCCGGCGTGAATCAGTGTCGGTACGCCTTCTAACGTTTGCATTAATGTAGGTTCAATCGCCTCTTTCATACTGACAGCCATCGCCCCAGCGACTTGCAAATCTTCGGTCGTAATCGGTGCACCATGATGGCTATAGGCGACGACAATTCGCCCAATCCGTTGACGCAGATCGTTTAAGTTTTTGGCTAATGCAAGAATCGCCATCAGCTCAGAAGCCGCTGAAATATCAAAACCATCTTCACGCTCAAAGCCATTGATTGATTTATCCGTTTCATTTCGGCCAACGGTAACCATGCGCAATGCGCGATCGTTGTGATCCATCACTCGCTTCCAAACCACATTATTTGGGTCGATACGCAGTGCTTTCATTGCGGTGCGCTGCTCGAAATCGTCATAACCAAGGCGCTGTTCGTGATAGATCCGGGCATCTATCGCCGCTGCCGCTAGGTTATGCGCGGCTGTGACGGCGTGGATATCGCCAGTGAGATGCAAATTGAGCTCTTCCATTGGTGCCACTTGTGAATAACCGCCGCCAGCGGCTCCGCCCTTAACACCAAAGATTGGTCCCATTGAGGGTTGACGAATACATGCCATCACCGAATGACCCAATTTTGCCATTCCTTGTGATAGGCCGATGGTCGTGACGGTTTTTCCTTCCCCTAATGGCGTTGGAGTAATGGCAGTCACAAGGATTAACTTTCCAACCGTTTGTGTTTGCAAACGTTCAAGGCAACTTAATGAAATTTTCGCCTTAAAGCGGCCTTGGCTGTGGAATTCGCTGGCGGTGAATCCTGCTTTGTTAGCGATAGCCTCTATGGAGGTTAATGAAGTGGCGCGGCAAATTTCAATATCAGGCAGCATAAAACCCTCATTATTTAGTATTGTACGGGTTGGGAAAACGTTTGCGTCGCGATAATAACGTCAAAAAATGGGTTGTAAAGTTATTTAATGAGTGGATTATAAACTAATGTCTGAGCTTTTAGCTCGATTCTTCGTTCTCTTTTGTGTCATTGTCGTTGGGCTCTTTATGATGATCATCTTCAAGTTGATCACTATCTTGTTGATCATAATGCTTGACGACAAAGGGGGTTAACATAACGGAAGAGGGAAGAAAACGTTTCATATGGATTTCCTTGTTTGTTAGTAACTGAATATATGGTATTGAAACTCGACTTACACTGCTTTAGCTCTGACGGCCTTTACTCTATAATGCGGCGTTTTTACTAGGCCAACCTTACCTCACTGCGGATATTTTATGATTTCAAAAAACCAACTGAAACTACTTCGTGCTTTAGGCCAAAAGAAACAGCGCAAGGCTCATGGCCTGTTTTTAGTGCAAGGCGAAAAGAACGTGTTGGAATTGATTAACAGCCAACTGACGGTAAAGCAGGTTTTTGCCACTGCGGAGTTTATCGCACAAAACCGCGTTGAGCTTAGTGTTTTTGAATGCATTGAGGCCACATTAGATGACTTAACCAAAGCCAGCACTTTGGTGAGCAATAATGCGGCAATCGCCGTCGTTGAAATCCCCGAAGTGACGGTGCCTGAAGCGAAAGGATTGATGATCGCTCTCGATGGTGTTTCTGACCCCGGTAATTTAGGGACGATTATCCGTGTCGCTGATTGGTATGGCATTAAATACATTGTCGCTAGCCATGATTGCGCCGATCCATACAATCCGAAGACCATCAGTGCCACCATGGGCAGCTTTGGGCGTGTTACGGTGAGCCAAGTGGATTTGGGTGCTTATTTACAGAGTTCAAATCTACCTGTTTATGGGGCTTTTTTAGAAGGTGAGAGCGTACATCATACGAAATTTGCAGCAGAAGGGATTTTATTGATGGGCAGTGAATCGCATGGTATTCGTGCCGAAGCGGCTCAATATGTCACCGACAAAATCACCATTCCCGCCTTCGGGGGAGCAGAGTCACTTAACGTAGCAATGGCTACGGGTATTATTTTGGATAACCTGCGCCGCCAACATCACTAGATCAAACCAAGATCACTCGATCAATAAGTAAAGCTTAAAAGTTGTTGCTTTGGATTGTCGTCAAAAAGCGTGATAACGGATGCCGTGTTTGCGCTTTTTTTATAACGCTAGTTATAAGAAGAAAAGACTACTTCTCTAACATCCCCAGTTTGTTTGGCACGCCATTCCATTTTTCAGCATCATCCATGGCTGGTTTGACTTCGGTTTGCACTGGCCATATGTCGGCAAGCTCAGCATTGAGTTCGATGTAAATCTTCTGATCTTCTGGGAGTTCATCTTCTTGAAAGATAGCTTGAGCTGCACATTCAGGAACACATAAACCGCAATCAATGCATTCAATGGGGTTGATCACCATAAAATTGGGGCCTTCGTGAAAGGCATCTGCAGGGCATACCGCGACACAGTCAGTAAATTTACATTGGATGCAATTATCCGTTACGACAAACGCCATGATGATCAGCTCTTAGTTAGTCAAAAATTAAGAATGGGGATAATACGCATCCCAAGTTAAATTTCAACATCCAACGCTATGAATATCTAGCGTAACGTGTGATGAATTCGGGATTTAGTATGACAGATAACGCCATTTCCCGTAAAATGCGCGCCATTGTGAGCGGGCCGCTTGCGGCTTTGGCTAAGACACCGACTAAAACGAGACACCGACATGATACGTTTAACCGAAATTAAACTTCCTTTGGACCACGAGGAAGGGGCAATTTTTGCTGCTATTACTGAAAAACTTGATATTGCTGATGAACAAGTTCTTTCATTCAATATGTTTAAACGTGGCTACGATGCTCGTAAGAAAACGAAAATCATGCTGATTTACACGCTAGATGTGAGCGTGGAGAATGAAACAGAGTTGCTTGCTCAGTTTGCTGACGATCCGCATGTGAAAGTGACGCCGGATATGGAGTACAAATTCGTTGCTCAAGCGCCAGCGAATCTTACTGAGCGCCCAGTGGTGATAGGCTTTGGCCCTTGTGGTCTATTCGCAGGACTGATTCTTGCTCAAATGGGGTTTAACCCAATCATTGTCGAGCGTGGTAAAGAAGTGCGCGAACGCACCAAAGATACCTTTGGTTTTTGGCGTAAACGTACATTGAATACTGAATCTAACGTGCAGTTTGGCGAAGGTGGAGCGGGAACTTTTTCTGATGGAAAACTCTATAGCCAAGTGAAAGATCCTAACTTCTATGGTCGTAAGGTCACTACAGAATTTGTCGCTGCGGGCGCACCTGCTGAAATCATGTACGTGAGCAAACCGCACATTGGTACGTTCAAATTGGTGACCATGATTGAAAAAATGCGAGCCAAAATCATCGAATTAGGCGGTGAAATTCGTTTTAGTACTCGTGTTGATGACATTCACATCGAAGAAGGGCAAATTACCGGGCTTACGCTGTCAAATGGTGAAGAAATTAAAACGCGTCATGTTGTCCTTGCGGTCGGTCATAGCGCACGTGATACCTTTGAAATGCTGCATGAACGTGGCGTTTATATGGAAGCCAAACCCTTTTCAGTAGGGTTCCGTATTGAACATAAACAATCAATGATTGATGAAGCGCGTTTTGGTTCGAATGCGGGTAACCCCATTCTTGGCGCGGCGGACTACAAATTGGTTCACCACTGTAAGAATGGCCGCACCGTTTATAGCTTCTGCATGTGCCCCGGTGGCACGGTAGTGGCGGCTACTTCTGAAGAGGGGCGCGTTGTGACCAATGGTATGAGTCAATATTCTCGCGCAGAACGTAATGCTAACAGTGCGATTGTGGTGGGTATTGATCCTGAACGTGATTATCCCGGTGATCCGCTGGCGGGCGTGCGCTTCCAACGTGAACTTGAGTCACGAGCTTATCAACTTGGCGGCGAAAACTACGATGCGCCAGCACAAAAAATTGGTGACTTTTTACAAGGTCGTGATCCGAGTGCGTTAGGTGATGTCGAACCCTCTTTTACACCCGGCATCAAGTTGACAGATATTTCAAAAGCGTTGCCTGATTTTGCCATTGAAGCCATTCGTGAAGCGATCCCAGCGTTTGATAAGCAGATCAAAGGATTTGCCTCTGATGATGGTTTGTTAACTGGAGTAGAAACTCGCACGTCATCACCTATTTGCATTAAACGGGGTAAAGATTTCCAAAGCATCAACCTGAAAGGCTTTTATCCGGCAGGTGAAGGTGCAGGTTATGCGGGCGGGATTTTATCAGCAGGCATTGATGGTATTAAAGCGGCCGAAGCATTGGCGCTTTCTATGGTTAACGAAGCTGAAAAAGCATCATAATTTGCAATATTAAGCATAAGAAAAGGCTCATTGGAGCCTTTTTTATTACAGGGGCGATTAGATTCGTTATCAAATTGAATTTTAAAAGTTTCTTCTGATAGAGATTATCATTTAACTAAAAACAATCTAAACTAGCCCGAACATTATGAGGAGAGATCATGAAGTACGACTGGATTTTATTTGACGCTGACGAGACCTTGTTTCATTTTGATGCTTTCAAAGGTATGCAGCTGATGTTTGAGCGCAAAGGAGTGTTGTTTACTGAGCAAGATTTTGCGCAGTACCAAGAAGTTAACAAACCACTGTGGGTCGATTACCAAAATGGTGATATCACGGCGGCGCAGTTGAAGCATACTCGTTTTGCAGAATGGGCAGAAAAGCTCGCGACGACAACCACGGAATTAAACAGCGCATTTCTTGAAGCCATGGCTGATATTTGTACTCCACTACCAGGAGCAAAAGAGTTATTGGATGCCCTTACAGGTCGAGCGAAACTTGGCATCATTACTAATGGTTTTACCGAACTTCAAGCGATTCGTTTGCAAAGAACGGGGATGAGTGAATACTTTGACCACGTGATTATTTCAGAAGAGGTTGGTGTAGCGAAACCCGATCACGGGATTTTTGCCTACGCGTTAGACAAAATGGGCAACCCTGCTAAAAATCGTGTATTGATGGTAGGAGATAACCCGCATTCCGATATTCTAGGTGGCTTGAATTTTGGTATTGAGACCTGTTGGCTAAACTCTACTGGCGCAAGTGCTGTTGAGGGTATTGAGCCACACTACCATGTGCGTTCATTGCACGAGCTTAAAGATATTTTGGTCGCATAATTATTTACAATGATGTGGCTTGGGGTGTGGAGTGATGATATCGACCTCCACACCAACAAAGCGATTCGTTAGCGGTTGAATTCACCGTCACGCTCAGGTTGATAAACCACATCAAGAATCTCAATCACTCTTTCTCTACCACCTGGCATTGGCCAACTGAGCTGTTGACCAACAGCTAGGCCCAACAATGCACTGCCTACTGGGGCAAAAACAGAGATATCTTGACTGCTTTTCACTTCATGCGGATACACAAGATTTTTTTCGATCACTTCATCACTGTCGATAAACTTGAAGCGTACGGTCGAATTCATGCTCACCACATTATTTGGCATCTCTTGTGGGGCGACAATGGTGGCTCTATCCAACTCAGCCTCGAGCTTTTCTAACTCTGGCGTTAGTTTAGGCATGCCATCCAGTAATGCGGATATTCTGTCCATATCAAGGCTTGAAACTAAGACAGGTGCTAAGTTTGACATTTTTAATACTCCAAAAAGAAATACCGCCCAAAAGCTAGGCGGTATAAAAATTAACGTCAATGTTATTGCGATTCAGGCTATGACATTAATCTTGTTCGACATAGAATGCAAATAATACGGTATCAGTTTGTTATGAATTTGGCATGCACGTATTTAGGCTGGGAGTGAATGTTGTGCAGTACGTAAAAATTAAAGATGTGATTGTTGAACAAATCGATGCTGGCATGCTTGCCCCTCGTCAAAAATTACCTTCTGAACGAAAACTTGCAGAGTCGTTTAATACCACACGCGTGACCCTGCGTGAGGCGTTGTCTCTGTTGGAAGCGGACGGCAAGATCTACCGAGAAGATCGGCGAGGTTGGTTTATTTCTCCCGAGCCGATACGTTACGACCCAACCCAAACGCTGAATTTTACCAACATGGCTTTAGCACAAAACCGAGTACCAAAAACGGAACTGATGATGGCAAAAGCGCTATTAGCCAATAAACAAGCATCGCTCTTATTGGGATTGAAGCCATTTTCGGATGTTTACCAAATTGATCGTGTGCGTTATTTAGAAGATCGCCCCGTGGTCTATGTGACGAATTACGTGCGCCCTGAATGGTTTCCCAACTTGCTGACTTTCGATTTGTCTCAATCACTGACGGATATTTATCGCGACCATTTTGCCGTGGAGTATCAAACAGTCCGTTATCGAATTACCACTAGCTCTTTGCTTGGTCATATGGCGCAAGCGCTACGCGCTACATCAGGCACTCCGGCGATGGTCGTTGAGCGCATTAATTATAATCAACAGGGTGAACTGATCGATTGTGGCATCGAATACTGGCGACATGACGCGATTTGTATTGAGTCGTTAGCCGAGCTAACCGTAGCCCGCTGATGCTTGCTCCATTAAAGCTAGAACCGTTGAAAATTGAGCGCATTGAATGAAAAGGCGACCTCCTATTAAGTCACCTTTTTACTGTGTTATTGCTGTTTATGACTGGGTTTGTGCATCCGTCTGTTTGAGCTGTTTATGCCCATCTTCACTGACGCCACGTTTCCAGTAGCTGCTGATATAAATATTGTCTTTGGCTATCTCTTTTTCATTGCGAAAATACTCTCTTAGCGCGCGCATGGTATCAAATTCACACGCACACCATACCGAGCCATTCTCACCTAGCCAATTTTTCTCGATAACCGAAGTTGCCAAATTGGTGCTGCTGTCTTTCACTACCCAAGAGATCTCTATGTTCTCCGGAGCCTGTAGTGCCTGCTTGTCATCCACATGCTCAATTTCAATTACTGCATAACCTTTTGCATCACGTGGTAAACGTTTTAATTGAGCTGCAAGAGCGGGGAGTGCCGTCATATCTGCCGCTAAGAAAAACCATGAACCACTGAGATTTAAGCCCTGCGCTTTACCGGGGCCGGCAATTGAAATCGTATCGCCAATGGCCGTATGCATCGCCCATCTGACTGCAAATCCGCACTGCTTATCTTCCGCCTCATGCCGTACAAAATCGATTTCAATGCGGTTGTTGGTCGCATCAAAGCTTCGAATGGTATAAGTGCGCATTATTGGGCGTTGATCAGGGGTTAACCGTGACAAATCAGTGCTACCATCTTCACTAAACAACAGCTTGATATAATCGCCTTCGTTTTCAAGTGTAAAATGCTCAATTGAGTCACCCTGTAACGTAATGCGTTGCAAGGAAGGCGAAATCTGCTGACTACCCACAACCGTGAGTGGATAGAAAGAGCGTTTAGGTTCTGTTTCTTTTTTCATTATTCTCTAGATTACCGTTTTGTCTTTTGTAGGTATAACCTTAAACTGAGTGCTCAATTGATTCAATGATAATAACTATCATTTACGTTATTTTACTTTGAAGAGATGGGAATATGTAACTTTGCAGATAAAAAGCCCCATACGCATAATGGTATGAGGCTTAATAATGCTCACATTTTGCTGATGTTTAAACTTCGTTAGGTGCAACTTCTGCAAGTTCATCCCGTTCGTTCATTTTTGATGCTTCAAGCATTTTTCGAACAACCAATGAAGCGACGATGGCCACTGCTACCATCACTACGGCTAAGATCGTGAGCATTTTAAAGTAGTCGCCATAAACGCTTTGGACGATATGCTGACTGATCACTTGACCTTTTTCTAATGCGATGGAGGTTGAGAACACCGCACCCACAATGCCGCTTAAGGCGATGGCGACTGAAAAGAGGCTAACCGAAAAGTTTTCGATGTGCTTGGGAGCCACTGACAAAATGAAGGCCACTACTAAACTACCAACAATGACTTCCGCAAAAGCTTGGAAGAAGTGGATCATCAAAAAGACTTCTGGTCTGATGACAACATCAGCACCAATATTCATGACTGCCATGGTTAAAATGCCAAATGCAATGGCGGTAAAGATGAATGCAAAGCCAATTTTAGTGGCTGTTGAAAAATTAATGCCTCGCTTTTCCAGTGAAGAGAAAGTCATGGCAATGACAGGCCCGGCAACAATACACCACAGCGGGTTCATTGCCATCGATGCTTCAGGAGCGATTGGGATTAATCCAAATAAGTCACCACGCATCGTATTAATGGTTACCATGGTCATGGAGGTCATCATTTGCCCGTAATAGACAAAGAAACAGGTGGTGAGCACCGTCATGATAAGAATAGTGCCCATTTTCAAGGTATCGGATCGATTCGCTTTAAACATCAAAAAGATGAAGTAAAAAATGGCAGCTGCACCAATGGCATAAACGATGTTTTGACCGATGTCCATATTAGAAAACATGAAGAAAACTAGCCCAACCATCGCGCACGATACTGCACAAAAGGCGAGCCAGTTTTTCACGCTTACTGGAGCTTGATCAATCTCAGCTGCAGCATTCACTAATGATTTGTTAAACACAATTAAAGTGGCAAAGGCGAACGCTGCCAAAATGGCTGAGAGCATAAAGCTACCGTGAAAACCGATCACTAAAACAAACATCGGGAATAAATATTGGCCAAGTAGTGCTCCCACATTGTTTACCGAATAATTGACAGGGTAACAGTTTTCAAAATGTTCTTGGGAGCTAAAAGTGCGTTTATATAAACTGGGGTAAGAAGGAGACATTAATCCGCGTGCGTAGCTCGCTAAAGCGATGCCTGCTAATGCCATCGCGACGTTGGTTGTTGAGGCACCCAGCACCAGTAGTGTGTAACCAAGAGCAAAAGCGCCGTAGGCAATGGTTAATGAACGATAAGCGCCAAGGAACTTATCGGCAATAAAACCACCAGCGATCGCAAAAAGGGGGCCAATGGATGAAAATGCTCCTACCACCATCATGGTATCGGCTTCGTTATAATCCAAATCTTCTAGAAAAAAACGGGTTAGGATAACCATTACCCCGTAAAATGATAAGCCAAACATCATTTGGCAGAACATCATTGATTTATTGAGTTTATTCCACATATTAATCTCTCCATGTAGTGGATTTTTAGAGTTTATTCCTGTGGATTTTATCATCGGTAGTTATAAATAAATTGAAACAATTATCGCAGAAACCTTACTTTATGCACGAGCATTTCTAATGCGTGGCTATCGTTTGAGTAATGTTTAAAAAGCGATTGTTTATTTTATTTTTTGACTCAAGCACTATGCACATGTAGGAGTATTTACGTGTTACCAAACCATACGTTTTAATACTGCTGCTTTCTTGATGTCGATTGCTATGACACAAGTTTTATGGTGGCTGGAATGGAGAGAGAAAAATAACGATGGTAGCCGAGCATCTTTATATCGTATTAGGTAAACGACTTGTTGATCAGCAATTAACATTAGAAGGGCGTAGCCGTGTTGATGGCCTCGTTAAGGCGTTACAACGTCATGACATCGATCATAGTGTCATTGCTTTATGCGGTGGGCTCACGCTAGGGCAACAGATTTCTGAAGCGAAGGCTATGTATCATTACCTTCAATCGGAGCTTACTCGGCTCAATGTGTCACTTTCGAATAACCGCATTTTGCTGGAAGAACACTCGACCAGCACAGTGGAAAATATCGAGAACGTCGCGTTAGAGCTGCAAAAAAACGGTGGTATTGACACGCAAAAAACATTACCTGTCACTTTCATTTCTAACGACTATCACTTGCAGCGTATTTTTGAAATTCAGCAACTAATGGATGAACAAGGGTTACTGCGAGTGCTAAAACAACGCTGTGAAATGATGGGGATCACGCTGGCTATTTCACCGGATCTGCACGATCACTTAGCGGTGAAATACCCTTATACGCATTTAGCCGCGGAGCTGTTTCTATTGGTCGATCAACTAACGACTTACCGCGTCTACCTTGAAGGTGTTGTGGCGGGCTCATTTTTGCGCGATCTCACGCAAGTGAGAGCCATTCCTTACCAAATAGCATGTGAGGCTATTTTAGCGATCAACCATAAAATCGCAGGCAACCCAAAGTGGGCTTTTGTTCGCTGTCTTACGGATTTATTGATGCAGTGTATCAATGCCACAAAGGGGGCGTTAAGTGTCAGTGAGATTCAACCTTATCTCATTTTGTTCGACAGCAACTTAACGTTATTGAATCGATATCTTGATCCTGAAAACCCGTGCGTCGGACGCTGGTGGCGTCAGGAATAGTAACAAGCGAAATAGATGAATCAAAGAGACCCCGCAATGCGGGGTCTTTGCTTTTTAGCCAAGCGACTTATTTCCTGACCAAAAACCGTTTTGAACAAAACAACGTGTTAAGCCGTTTCTAACGTACGCTTTTTGACCACGCTTAGACGCTCGCCATAAATTGGACGTAGTGCTGCCAGTACATGGTTACGAGTTAGCATACCGACAAACTTGCCATCTTCAAGGACGGGGAGATTTTGTGGTTTGTTCACTTTCATGCTTTTTGCGCGCTCTTCTAAAGAGAGTGAGCTAAAACGAGTAGTAATACCCATGCTAGTGGTGGGGTATAATTGTTCTTTATCGATACATAAAAATTCGGCGATATCAATCAGACGGTCAGATGCATCGATGGCGATAACATCGCGGCTCATAAGATCCACCACTTTTTGCCCTTCGGTAGGGAGGTAGTCTTGGCACCATAAATCCACCATGACATCGTGAGCTGAGAAAAATCCGACCAAACGACCAGCCACATCAACCACAGGAGCACTATCGAGCTGGTTATCCAGCAGCATATCAATCGCTACTGCGGTTGGCATTTCCACGCCTAGAGTTACAGGTTGGGTGTTCATAATGTCTTTAACTGTAATTGTTTTATTCATTTTCGTTTCCTTCACTGACGTAATTGTTGCTGTTTCCGTAATAGTGCTAATGTTTGCGGCTTTAAGTTGTGGACGGCGGAAAATAGACCAGTTGGCGAGACCAACTAACACCGCACCGCCGACAATATTGCCCAAAGTCACTGGGATAAGGTTTGCCATCACAAATTGATGAATGTTCAAATCAGCGTAATGAGTGGCACTGATACCGATCTGCTGCCAGAAGCTCTCTGGTGCAAAGTTTTGAATCACAATGCCTAAAGGGACCATAAACATGTTGGCTACGCAGTGCTCAAAGCCGCTAGAGACGAACATCGCCACAGGCAAAATTGTCATTGCGGCTTTGGTCATTGCATTGGCAGAACTAAACGTTAACCAAATAGCAAGACAAACCAGTAAGTTACATAGCACCCCAAGAGAAAATGCTTGAACAGGTGTATGGTGTAGTTTGTGCTGTGCGATGTTTAGCGCATTCAACCCCCATTGACCATCATCCAACTGATAGAGACCAGCCCCAGTAACCAAAAGCAGTAAGAACATGGCACCAATGAAGTTACCGATATAAACCTTGCCCCAAATGGATAACATTTTGCTAAAGCTGATTTGTTTATTGGCCCAAGAAATGCTCGACAATACGGAACTGGTAAACAGTTCACCGCCACAAATCACGATTAAAATCAGCCCCATGCTAAAGGCTAAACCACCCGCTAACCGACTGAGCCCCCAACCTGCGTTAGCACTGCCTGTGGTGACAGTGATGTAGAACAAAAATGCTAAGCCGATAAAAGCACCAGCCATAATGGCAAGGCTCAGTGTCATACCGCTACTTTTCTTGGCTTTGCTTAATGCAAATTTCTCGGCTTCTGCCATCATCTCAATCGGTGAGAACAGCTGTTTATTTTCAGAGTAGGCTGCAGACATACACGCTCCCAAAGCTCAATTTCATAATTACCTCCCAAGTTCAAACAAAGCGTCATGCCTTGCTTCCCATACAGACTAACGAACGGGTCATGAAGTAGTAAAATTGATAATTTTTAGATTACTCATCAAATGAATTGATATGAATAAATGAAAGAGTAGAATGAAACCGTTTGCGCATATTAACTCCCTTGAAATTAAAGGTGTGGCGCGCAGTAGATGAAAGCTAAATAGGAAAAGCAGTGCGGTATTCACTCAAACAATTAGCAGTTTTCGATGCTGTTGCCGATAGTGGCAGCGTCAGTCAAGCTGCGGATAAATTAGCGTTAACTCAATCCGCGACCAGTATGTCGCTAGCACAATTGGAAAAAATGTTAGGTCGCCCTTTGTTCGAAAGACAAGGAAAGCAGATGGCATTAACTCATTGGGGAATGTGGCTTAGGCCGAAAGCGAAGCGTTTATTACAAGATGCTCAGCAGATCGAAATGGGCTTTTATGATCAGCACTTGCTTAGCGGTGAAATCAGTATGGGGGCCAGCCAGACCCCTGCCGAGCACCTCGTTCCAGACCTTATCAGCATTCTTGATAACGATTTCCCAGAGATGCGTATTGAGCTTGGTGTGAAAAGCACCAAAGGGGTGATCGATGGCATCCTCGACTACAAATATGACCTTGGTATCATTGAAGGTCGATGCGATGATAATCGTATTTCCCAAGAAGTGTGGTGTCGAGATCACCTAACAGTGATAGCTTCGGCTCATCATCCTTTTGCCAAATGTAAAACGGTGAGTCTTGCACAGCTTGAACAAGCCAAATGGGTGTTAAGAGAACACGGTTCTGGCACTCGCAATATTTTTGATAGCTCGATTCACCATCTTATTTCCGATTTAGATGTGTGGCGAGAGTACGAACATGTTCCTGTGCTACGCAGTATGGTTGCGAATGGTCCGTACTTAACTTGTTTACCTTACCTCGATGTAGAACGCTTTATTGAGAATGGCCAACTGGTAGCGCTCAATGTGCCTGATCTGAATATGGAAAGAACGTTGTCGTTTATTTGGCGAGCAGATATGGCTGAAAACCCGTTGGTTGAGTGCATTAAGCGTGAAGGACTGCGCATGATGAAAGGACGACCAAGCGTACTTTAAGCTTGTTAATCTTGGTTATGATTTACTTTGTTACTTCTCAATATGGGGTGTGATAAGTGAAGCTGTTGAGTGTTCGCATTTAGCATCATGCCACACACCCTCATCACCTAATCTAACGCTCATGCTCGATTAAAAAGCACTTCAAATGTGTTGATTTATCGTTTGCGTCAACATTTCAATGAAATAAGTGCAGTCATTGCATTTATTTCATGACTTAGGTCACTAGTCATCTGTGGTTGAAGCTTTTAATATCGGCACTTGATTTATTGATGTCGCTATAGCAACGGCTTGTTAAATGACAGGCAGATAGCGGCTAAATGAGGGCGCTATGAGCACACTATTTGCAATTTCACTAACGACAGGCATTCTTTCTGGTGTTTGGGGCTGGATAGCCGTTTCGTTAGGCTTACTATCATGGGCTGGCTTTTTAGGATGTACGAGTTACTTTGCCTCTCCAACCGAAGGTATTAAAGGTCTTGCAGAAAGTTTGATAACTAATATCAGTGGCGTTTTTTGGGCAATGGTCATTATTCATTCATCCAGTTTGGTGAGCTTGGATATTTTGGGCTACGTTGTCACTGCGGTAGTGGCATTTTTAATGTGCATTCAAGCGTCGAAAGCGTGGCTTGGTTATATCCCTGGAACCTTTATTGGCGCTTGTGCCACTTTTGCTGCTGGTGGTGATTGGCAACTGGTTGTTCCATCACTTCTATTAGGTGGCATTTTTGGCTTTGCGATGAAAACAAGTGGTATGTGGTTGCATCAACGATCTAACCAGCCAGCGCTGAGCGACAGCGCAACTGTTGAAACGCATTCTAAATCCTCAACTTGTTAATTTATGTTTAAGACTAATGCTGGTGAAATCTGCATTGGTAAAGGTTACCCCCAATTGATCCGTATCGATTCATCAAAATTGTTGATATACCCATTCAATATAAGATTAGTCACATATAGCGAAATGGAAATGATACGAGGCACACAATCATGTGTGCCTTTTTTACGTGTGGCCATTGGCCATCGTAATCACGCGTTTTAGTGTCCAGCGCAGCAGTACAGGAATAAAGTCCACACCTTGTTGTTCACAATGGGAAACGATGGCAAGCGCCAAATCAGGTTTCGCGTGTTTTTTCAGCACACGTGTGACCACTTTTTTCGCAGGGATTGGATGATCGTAAGGTATTTTAATCAAATCTTTGAAGAAATGTTCAAAGCCATGAGAGTACAAAAAATGTTCGATATCTCGATCGGGAAGTTCGGTCAGGCGGTGCCGTTCTTGATCACCTGTTAACATACCGCGTACCGTTGACGAATATTTTTTGCCAGCGGGATCGCCATCAGTCACGACATGCCAATCAATGCCAAACGCTTTCGCCACTTTAATTAAGGACTTCAGACCTGATTGAGCAAATTCGACAATTTGTACTCCTTCGGCGGCTAGGTTATAGCCACACTGGCGAGCCAGCTCACTAAACAGCCACACCTCAGTTTCTCCTTCAACCAACAACCAGCAGCGAGCAAAAAGCACCCCTGAGCGATGAAAACGGATATGAAAACCGATACGTCGTAGTTCGTCCTTACTCAATCCACGGGAGACCATCGAATTTGCAATGGTACGGTCAGAAGTACGCACCAAACGCCGAATCGAATGAAGGGGAACAGAGCCAAGCAGATCACCACTGTTCGTTGTGAGAATTTTCTGCATGGGTAATAGTTGAAGTAAACTCCAAGCGCGCGCCAGATGAGTAGGGTGCAATCGACCTTCGGGATCTTCGATAATCAGCAGCGGCCTAGCGCAACGTCGTAGGTCAGTTGGGCCTTTGGCTTGCAGATAAGCATTGAGTAAGCCCATCAACAGCAAACGAGTTTGCTTATTTTTAGTTTCTTCAACAAATTGGCTTATGTTTTTATCGGCGGTTGGGCTGGAATAGACTAAGCTGTCACGTTGCTGTCTTGGGTTTTTACGTGTCTGACTTTTGAATGAAAAATAGTGATCAACTAATACATTCATTGAGTTAAGGCTACTTCTCATCTCGCCTTTGTTGACATGTCCAGGAATGGCCAGTAAACGACGACAGGTATTATCAATGCGTTTTTCGGCGCGAGAATTTTTACCGTTACCATTGACGAAAGGTCGCTCGAAACGCCGTGAATCTTTCAAACGGATCACTGGGTGTAAGCTCATCAGCTCTTGCGCTAATTTTTCGGAATGATGCAGCGGTAGTGGATTGCCTTCGAGGTCTAAAAACAGGTAGCGAGTGGTAATATCATATCGCTCACGAGTGGCACTGATGCGATAGAATATCCGTTTCGTACCCGTTTCATCTTCAACCCAAATCGGCCTCAGCTTACGATAACGGCCGGATCGAGATTCATTTTTGTCTGTAGAAACAAAGCTTAAGACAATTTGTAAATGCTGAGTTTGAGGATGAGCGATAGAGTAATCGACGTGGAAATCTTGCATTTCAAATTGATAAGGTACACCGTTGGCTGGTAGCACTACTGATAAGGCGTCCAACAATGAGGACTTACCCCAAGTATTTTCACCGATCAATGTGGTGAGTTCATCAAAAGCGAGCGATAAACGTTTGATTCCTCTGAATCCGGAAATTTCAATTCGCTCTAGATGCATAGGCAGACTCCTTTTATAACTCAACAAGTTAGCTTCTCGCTGAGTCTGTTTTTCTTTAAGCATAATGGAAATTATGCAGATAAGTAGGCTGCTGGCTCACATATCAAGTGTTTATGTAGGGGCAGCCGAATGAGACAAAGGCTACAAAGCGTGATGAGGTTGACTTAGCGTAATTATATTTTCAAACTCGTTTCATAAAAGTCACGATTCTGTCATGATTCTTCAGCTAGGATAGAGTGGAAAAAGAAGAGAAAGATAAATGATGCATAAAAAGAATAGACCAGCATCAATTATGCTGGCACACATTAATGACACTCACTCATATTTTGAACCGACATCGCTGCAATTGACTCTCCACATCCAACAGCAGACTTTAACACCGTATGTAAGCGCTGGCGGCTTTGCACGAATTGCAACACGAGTTCAGCAATTGAAAGAAGATGCGGTGCGTATGAAGCGAGCCTTTGTATTTTTACACGCTGGGGATTGTTTCCAAGGCACGCTCTATTTCTCGCTATTTAAAGGTAAAGCCAATGCGGACATGCTCAACGCATTGAATCTTGATGCGATGGCATTAGGCAATCACGAACTGGATATGGGTAATGAACCTGTTGCCCATTTTGTTAAACGTATTCAATTTCCATTGCTAGCTGGCAATTGGGATCTTTCCAATGAAAGATCGAATAAGCCTTTTCCAATAGCCGGTAGCCCGCAAGTGATAAGTTATCAACCTCAAGGTAAATACGCTCGCTGGATAGAAAAACAGGCTGGTGATGAAACGATTGCAATTTTCGGCTTGTCACTCGATAAAATGGCTGATATTGCCAACCCAGATCTCGATACTCCATTTATTAACGCTATCCAGACGGCGAAAAATACGGTTGCTGAAATTCGCGCTAAAGGGATCAACAAAATTATTCTACTTAGCCATTTAGGTTATGAAGCGGACATTGAGCTCGCACAGCAAGTGGAAGGTATTAGTGTTGTCGTCGGCGGGCATAGCCACCGATTACAAGGTGATTTTAGTGCACTAGGGCTGATGAAAGATGATGAGTATGGTTTAAGAATTAACGACACTTATGTCGTCCAATCCGGTTATCATTCTTTGAGCTTAGGTCATTGTTATATCGACTTTTCAGCCGATGGCAAAGTGGACAAATTTCAAGGTCGTAATGAACTGTTACTTGGCCGTCGACTGTTTCTTGATGCCAGCATGAGCGAAGCGGGCACCGATAACACCCATTTAGCGGCGTGCGAATTTTTAAGCCAACACCCTAATGTGGTGGTGTGTAAGAAAGATCCGCAGGTCCAAGGAATATTGATCGATAAATACATGCCGCGAGTACGTCAGCTGCAACAAAATATTATCGCACATGCTGATCGTTTCTTAAGACACGTCAGAATTCCTGATGAAACTGGGCCGAGTGAGTTGGCTCCTTTGGTGGCTCAATCATTCGTCTATGCCATGCGGCAAAGAGGGCACCCCGTGCAGTTTGCAATACATAACGCTGGTGGAGTCAGAAACTCGCTCAACGCCGGACAAGTTTCGGTGGCAGACATTGCCGGAAATTTATTGCCTTTTGCCGTTCCTATTGGTGTCTACCGAGTGCAGGGAGAAACCTTAATTGAGATGCTTGAAGGGGCGATTAATAATGCGCTGGGCAATGGGGTCGACGGCACAGGTTCTGGCAGTTATCCTTACACCCACAATCTCTCGTTTACTTATGCCGCCGATCGGCCTGTAGGACAACGCATCACAAATGTGTTGTTATTTGATGAGCAAAAAGGTTGGCAACCAATTGATCTTAATCGTTATTATTGTGGAACCTCTTCGGCCTATACCATGAAAGGCAAAGAGGGATATGATGCGATACTGAAAATGAAGGGAGAAGGTTTTGTTTCGAATGTGTCAATGGCCGATGCGTTTATTGAGCTGCTGACGGAAAAACCTGAAATACTTAACCACGCAGGAACTCAACCCCAACATCATTATCAGTAACTCGGTTTGACATAAATTTACTGGCATAGACTTTGCTTTTTAACTTTCAGTCTTAGCGCATCTTCAACCCGATGAAGGTGCATGAAGATGTGAAAGGGGAAAGTATAATGTGGATTAGAGATTGGTTAGATGCTGCTGTCGTCGTTGCATGGGTCAGTGCATGGTCTGTATTGGTGTATTTATTACCACTGGCAGGCGTATAAAAATCTAAGCTAAAAAGGAGCATAAATGGCTCCTTTTTTTGATCACGGCTATGGACCTTTGCATCCAATAGGCATAAAATCCGCGCTGATTGGGGAGTAGTCGCCTTTGTTTACTTATCGTCATCTCGTTAAGCGCATGCTTATCCGGTAAGTATAAATAGCCTTCTGTTAAAAAACGGAATGCTTATTTCGACGAGACCAACGCATTCAGCTCTGTTCATTATGAACAGCGGTTTTTGTTTGCGGAAGGTTTCGATCGGTTAATCCCATCTTATCCTTCCGCCTTTGGAGGATATATGACCCCAACAACCTATCTCAGCTTTGCAATTCTGACTCTATTTCTTGTTGTTATCGATATTTGGCAAACCCGTGGCGGTAAAGTCACGATCACTAAAGCGGCCGTTTGGAGCGTGATTTGGTTTATGCTGGCGTTTGCATTCGCCGCGAGTATCTATTTCTTTTGGGATAGTTACGCACCAACCAGTTCATACAGTGCCGAAAAGGCGACGATCTCGTTTATTACTGGTTACTTGTTAGAAAAATCGTTAAGTGTTGATAACTTATTCGTCTTTGCGATTATTTTTCATCAATACGCAGTCCCAGAGCATTTACGCCCGCGGGCTCTATTGTGGGGAGTGATCGGTGCTTTGTGTTTACGAGCGGTGATGATTGTGATTGGTGCGCAGCTGCTTGAACAATATCATTGGTTACTTTATGTGTTTGCATTATTTCTTATGTGGACCGGTATTCAACTTGCGCGTGAGAAAGGCGATGAACAGCTAAACCCAATGCCGGAGAAGCTGATTCGACGTTGGTTCAATGTGACGGATCATTACGAAGGGAATGCTTTGGTTGTGAGCCGCAATAAGCAATGGTTTGTGACTCCAATGATGATTGTGATTGGCGTGATTGCTTTTATGGATGTCATGTTCGCATTAGATTCAATACCGGCTATTTTTGCCGTGACCCGCGAACCCTTTTTAGTGTTAGCAGCGAACGTGTTTGCGTTACTTGGTTTGCGGTCTTTGTACTTTGTGTTGCAAGGGATGATGGATAAGTTTATTTACCTAAAACCAGCGCTTTCCTTCATCATGATATTCATTGGTATTAAGATGATGCTAGTCGGTTCTGCGTGGGAAATTCCGACACCAGTCTCACTGGGTGTACTGTTAATCACTATGATTATTGCGGTGTTGGCTTCTGTCTATAAGCAGAGAAGTCCATTACCTGCTACTAATAAGCCATAATATAAGTAAACGGAGGTAAGTGTTTGACAATACTTACCTCTATTTTTTTATTTATCCTTTAGCTAACCGACGATAAAAAAATTAATGTGAAAATTTTGTAAATAATCGGTATTTTTGTTTTTCATTGAGATTTAAATTCGCCAAATCAAACTTAATGTGAATAAGTACTCGATTATCGTGGATAATAAAAGCATGCGTTGTTATAGGTTTGTTTCATTAGAATAACTAATTTGAATGTGGAAAATTTGTCATTTTTTAACCAAAAAAATATCACCTAGAATTCATTTCAACAAAGTAAGTTACCGAATTAACAGAGAGGCTATCATGGCACAAGCAATGAATATGGGTACGATTACAGCACCTACCTCTATGGATAAAAAAACCTACGCGGTTAACTTCAAAGGATTGATTGCACATTTAGTTGATATTCTGTTTGTCGACCACAGCGAACCTCGCAGCTACTACGCGAATAATTTGTCTGGTCACATGCAGAAAGATATCGGTTTATACCGTTAATTCAATGTGTAGAGATGTAAAAGCCGACGGATTAAATCGTCGGCTTTTTTGTATTTAAAATTTACTAGTTTCACTGCTCATGAAAACAACGGTTTCCGAAAAACAAAGGCGCAAACTAAGTTGCGCCTTTGTTTTATTCGTCAATGGCTATTATTTTTTGCGACAGTATTCAGCAATGATATACATAGATTGGCCATTGGCTTTACCAGAGATCAACTTAGGATCGTCGCTTAAACTGATACCGCGAACCACAGTACCCTGTTTAATGACTTGGCTTGAGCCTTTGATAGGGAGATCTTTAATGATGGTTACATCGTCGCCTTTTTTCAGTTCTACGCCATTCACATCACGAGGCTTTTCTGCATCATCATCCATACCAATTTCAGCCCATTTTGCAGCTTCTTCTTCAAGATACATCATATCAAGTAGGTCTTGAGCCCAACCCTCAGTGGCCGCAAGGCGCTTAAGTTGACGCCACGCCAGTACTTGAACGGGTTGCTCTTGGCTCCACATGCTGTCGTTCAAACAACGCCAATGGTTCACATCTACTGTTTCTGGGTTCTCAATTTGGCCTTTGCAGACATCACACAACATAACGGCATGGTCAACAGTAACCATAGTGTGTGGCGCTACCACAAATGGAGCTAATGGAGATTCTGATGAACAAAGCTCACATTTTGATTGGCTGCGTTCAAGTAAAGTTGCTTCAGTAGACATAGTACCCACCTTGTAAAAATATGTAAGCGCGTATTATCCACGTTACGACTGGAATTAAAAGGGGAGATGGCAAAAAGCTTGGTATTCGTGAGGGAATTGAACTAAGTCATCTTCAATAGTAAGAAAACGGGCATCGTGCTTTACGCTGTTATTGCTCAAAGGCATAATGAACGCCGTTTTTATGTTTGTATGTAGGTATCACTGTGGAACTCCTTTCCGCTCCATTTTTAGGAAAATCACTTCGTCTCGAAGGTTCAATGTCAGGCTGGCAGCAACTCTATTGGGATAATCAACTGGTCGCGCAATGCGATGCGACAGGGAATATCGAGGCGACAACGACCCATAGATTTCAGTTGTTAAGTGGTGAAACGCCGATCCAGTGTGAGCTGAATGTCGAGCTGAGTTGGCAGCCTTTTAAACTTCGTTATCAGGCATTAGTCAATGGTGACATTGTCACGCAAGGTGAGCGTTCAGAAAAAGACATTGAAAAACAAACACCATATAGCCCGCCAAAGCCGGAGCGACGTTTTAGCCTTATTGGTCTAGTCTCACTTGGTATGAAAGCACTGAAAAGTGCCAAGCTGATTAAAGTTGTTCTGGCGTCAGCAAGTATCGCAGCCTATTCGTGGTTATTTTCCTTCCAGTTTGCTATGGCGCTTATTGCCTGTTTGGTGTTCCATGAATTTGGCCATATCAAAGCGATGAAGTATTTTGGTATGAAGACTAAAGGCATTTATCTCATTCCATTTCTTGGTGGCTTGGCATTAAGTGATGAAAAAATCAATACACGTTGGCAAGATGTAGTGATCTCAATTATGGGGCCATTTTTTGGTTTGCTGCTCTCGGTTGTGCTGGTTGTCGTGTACTGGATCACAGGAGAGATATTTTTTGCCGGCCTTGCTGTTTTTAATGCCTTTCTCAATCTATTCAATCTATTGCCTATATTGCCGCTTGATGGTGGTCACGTGTTAAAAAGCATCAGCTTTTCTATGAACAGCACTTTGGGGATTGCGTTGTGTGCTCTTGCGGCGATCGCTGGTGTCATTTTGAGCTATTGGCTTGGATTAACCCTGTTCGGCTTTTTATTGATTATGGGCAGCATTGAAATTGTAATGGAATGGAAGCAGCGTCATCAAAGTCATTTGCTACCTCTGAATCGATATGGACAAATTGTAGCTTCACTTTGGTATGTCAGTTTAGTGGCTGCGCTTATCGCTATTATTTGGGGTTTTGCAACGACAGGGGATGAGCTGCTACAACTGCCATTACGCATTTTAGGTACTTGAGTCGGTACGTTGACACTTGTAAGCCATGTATCAGAGCACTTTTTGTGCTCATCTTTAAGCGCTTAAATGACATCTTTGTATGAAGAGGCTTCTTAGCACCGATAAACGGCTAATGACAACACTGCAGTTAATATTTATGAGCGATCGGATCTGTCTCGAAAATGTTTAGTTGGCAGGATCTCAATCGCTGGAACTGACTGATTACTCGCTGCAAGTTGTTACCTTTTAAGTATAGAATGAATCTCTTTTACGATGAATGAGACAAAAAAGCATGGATATTTGGAAGAAGCCTATCGATTTAATAACATTAAACGCCACCTCCAAAAACACCTTGATAGAGCATCTCAATATTATATATACCGATTATACTGATCACTCTTTGTCTGCGACCATGCCTGTTTGTCACTTTACCCATCAGCCGCTTGGTATGCTGCATGGTGGCGCCTCGGTGGTACTTGCGGAAACCCTAGGTTCAGTTGCCGCGAATTTCAGTGTCGATCAAGAACACTATTGTGTAGGGTTAGACATTAATGCTAATCATGTTCGCGCCATGCGAGAGGGGATGGTTATAGGAACAGCGACACCTATCCATCTTGGTATTTCAACGCAAGTATGGCAAATCAATATCACTGATGAGCGCGAACGTTTGGTGTGCACCAGCCGTTTGACGGTCGCAGTACAAAAAATTCGTAACCGTTCTCAAGCTATCAAGGTTGATTTATAAAATGGTGATTGAATTTTCAGGTGGAAAAATCATCGTAACACCCCATGAATTAGTGGTACGAGTATTGGGTGATCTCGCCATCACGCTACAAGCCCAAGCCGATGCTGTTCAGCTCATTGGGAGAGGGGCGAATGTCATCTCTGTAAATTGCTCAGAAAGTAAATGGTCGATTAAGTTGGACAACGAAGAGCAAATTCAGCAACTTTCTCAACAACTCGGCTGTAATATTCTTTAAACAGTGATTAAGACTATTGCATATCCAATATAAAATG
>Ga0075011_10000183_pt1 | contig 32416 bp, 32 predicted proteins | sample TARM_MetaG_T_14_FD_72354 | JGI IMG/M metagenome (GOLD analysis project Ga0075011, IMG submission 72354) | Freshwater microbial communities from Pennsylvania, USA, analyzing microbe dynamics in response to fracking - TARM_MetaG_T_14 | ecosystem: Environmental > Aquatic > Freshwater > River...
CAAGGCAGCATAGAAGCTGGCAAAGCAAAATCCGAAACGTGTGTTGCCTGTCACGGTGCTGATGGCAACAGCCAAGTTACAAATTATCCTAAGCTCGCAGGGCAACATGCTAAGTATCTTGAGAAGCAGTTACAAGATCTTAAGCTTGGCAGTACCAGCGGTGGAGAACAAGGTCGGTATGATCCGGTAATGAGCGCAATGGCGGTGCCATTGAGTGATCAAGATATCGCTGATTTGGCTGCGTATTACTCTTCTCTGCCAATTTCTGAAAACTCGACGCCAGAAGATGTTGTCGCGACAGGTAAAGTACTCTATACCTCGGGTGATGCCTCTCGTGGTCTGACGGCATGTATTGCCTGTCATGGGCCTCGCGGCAATGGCACAGAACTGTCAGGTTTTCCTAAAATTTCTGGTCAACATGCGGATTACGTGAAAGCCCAGTTGCTTAAATTCCGTGATGACAGCCGCGGTAACGATATGAACGCTATGATGCGTGATGTTGCCAAGAAGTTAACGGATGCCGACATTGAAACTCTGTCAAAATATGTGGGTGGTTTACACTAACCAGATGACAAGCTCGAGCAATGTTGTGAAATAACCCTGGCAGATTTAGCCGGGGTTATTTCGTTTTGTCATGATGAAAAGTGGTGCCGCGCTCAAAGAGTCGGATTTTGCCACCACATTTGTAAGAGATTTGCCATAGTCGGCAAGTTTTTTTAAGGGACAGCGTGATTAAGTGATTGATGTGCAATTAGTTTAATTTAGTTTTGCTGATTAAGTTAAAAAATTAGATCTGGATCCATTGTTTCAGTGTCGTATCAGCGTAAAGTGCTTGGGTCGGCAAGAGGCTGACAGAGGAATTCAGACCAAGAAGGTCTCCATGGAGCAGGTAAGGATCGCTTGCACTTTGGTAAAGGCATTCACGATAAGCGGGATACTTATCGCGACAGGGATGGTCACTTAGTCTAAAGGTTAGACGCAGTAAAGGATCGAGCAAAGGAAGCGCTTTGCTACAGGAAGTAACATAGGAAGGCCAAAATTCATCAGGATGATGACAAAACACACTTTTGGCAGGGAAAGCACAAAAACAAACGGAATATTGGTGTACCTAATCGGTACGACCCCATTTTTGTCACATAAGTGACCACTTAGAAAGCGATAGGTTTACCTATCGCTTTTTTTCCTTTCGAATCATAAAAACAACTGACGCTTATTGATCGACATTGGCTGCTATTTTTGTCAGTTATTATTTAAAAAAACGCTCGGCTATTGATCGTAAGTTGAGAGGGTTCTACATTCCCCACGTCGAAAAAATTTCAGGTCGGTATGGTTATTCCGTCCCTCATCATCGATGAGATTTAGTCACTTCTCGTGAACCCGCGGCATTACTAATTGTGGTGATGCAGTGACGGTTTATCTTCAGTTTCTGTTCATCACTTTTACAACATTCTTTGTCGATATAGAAATAGAGTAAATTGCTTGATGAAAAACCTCGTTCTAGCCACTAGCTGTTTGATGACAGCAGCTGGTCCCGCTATGGCTGACACCACGGCACAACCCCAAAACGAAACACTGACTACCAGCAACCATGCTGAGGTTACCGTCGATCGTAGTGACAAGTTTCAACCGATTGTTTTACCTTTTTATGATCCGTCGATTAAAGCGGGGATTACGGCTATTCCACTGTTCGCTTTTTATCCGGATGATAACGATTTAGTCTCTGATGCTTCCACTATTGCGGTGCCCCTTATTTATACAACCAACGGAAGTTATGTTGCTAAAGTTGCTGGCGACATCATTTTAAATGAAGACAATTTCCGCCTCTCATTTGAAACGGGCTTTACCAGCACCAATTTGACGTTTAATGGTACTGATGGAAATAAGGAACAGATAGATTTTGATGCTGACCTGATGTTTAAAGTGGCCGACGATATGTTTGTGGGTGTCGGCGGAGTTTATAAAACATCACGCTACACAGCGGATCTAAGCTCACAACAGGGTAATCTGGAGGGAATGGGTTTTAGTACAGATTATCAAAGTGATACCGGCTACCGTTTGTCATTCCAATGGGATACCAGAGAGCAATTTTACTACCCTCATTCTGGTTTCGTATGGGAATTTAATTTTGAAGACCACGCTGAGTGGTTAGGTAATGATGGCGATAATACCTATCAAGCTTTGTTCAGCGACTACCGACACTTCTTTAGTATTAATAACGACTCAAATAATATCATTGCAACCAAGCTCGTTGGTCGATACTTAATGGATGCAGAAAATGCACCTTCTTCAGCCTATACAACATATGGTCGACAGGGCAAAGAAATACAGCGTGGGTATGCGCAAGGTGATTACATCGCCTCAAACATGGTCAACTTAGAAGTAGAGTATCGCCATAAGTTTAGCGACGCTAACAATGAGTTCATTAACAAGTCGGCAGTGGTGTTGATTGGTGGAGCGGGTAAGAGCTTTGGCCAACAATTAGATGGGAGCAGACAAGAGTTTAGCAATAGTGATTGGCTAGGCGTGGTGGGTGTCGGCTACCGATATACTGTTCTACCTTATGAGCGCTTAAACATTAAAGTCGACGTCACTTACAACAGTGATGGTGAAACCATTGCTTATTTTGGTTTTGGTGAAAGCATCTAACTTCTCCATCTCAACAAGAGACACTTTTGGTGTCTCTTGTTGTGGTTATTACATCAGTCACTCTCCGGATTAATGATTTTTTAACTAAATTGTTGAAAAAATGCTCATCGACTCTCCACTCTAACGTCACTTTCTGGTATGTTTCGCATCCCCCTGTTGGAGGATGCCACAATGCACAAATGTCCTTTATGTCACAGTGACCACACTGCTGCTTATTTTGAAGATAAATATCGAGAATATCTTCAATGTGATGCTTGCCAGTTAGTTTTTGTGAATCCGCAGCACCGATTAAGTGCTGAACGTGAAAAAGCATTCTATGATTTACACGAAAACGATCCGAGCGATACTGGCTACAGACGCTTTTTATCTCGTGTATGTGATCCTATGCTTGAAAGACTGGCTCCCCAATCTCAAGGGTTAGATTTTGGCTGTGGACCAGGGCCAACGTTGTCATTGATGCTAGAAGAAGCCGGTCACCAAGTGGCGTTGTACGATATCTTCTTCCATCCTGAACAACAGGCACTACAGACACAGTACGATTTTATGACTGCGACAGAAGTGATTGAGCATCTGCATGATCCTCATCTTGTGTGGCAGCAATGGTTGAATTTAGTTAAACCCGGAGGCTGGATAGGTCTTATGACCAAGATGGTGAAAGACGTTGATGCTTTTGCCACCTGGCACTATAAGAATGACTTAACGCATGTGGTCTTTTTTAGTCGTGAGACTTTCCGGTTTTTGGCTGAGCGAGATAAGCTCAAACTTGAATTTATAGGCAACGATGTAATTTTGCTGAGGAAACCCCAGTAATGTCTAGACAGAAAAAAACCAAAACCGGTATCAATGGAGATCTGGTATTTGCACGTAAACATAATCGTAAAAATGACGATATTGAAGGGCGTGAGCGCAAGAAGCAGAAAAAACGGAAAGGATTAAAAACAGGTAATCGCCACTCTGAAGGTCAGGAGAAAGCGGAATACACGGCAAAACAAGCACGTGATCCCCGCTTAGGTAGTAAGAAAAAAATACCTTTAGTTGTTGAAGCTCAGAAGAAGCCAACCAAACAGGAGCGTCGCATCTCTGCTGAGAAAGAATTGGAGATGCTGGAGAATGATGCTCAGTTGAATGTTTTGCTTGACCGTATCGATAACGGTGAAAGCTTGGGTGCGGGTCTGCAAAAATACGTTGACGAGAAACTGGATCGTATCGAAGTGCTGATGAAACAGCTAGGTTTATACGAAGAGGAAGAGCCTGAGGCCGAACTGGAACAAGAGCAAGTTCAGCCACAAGCGAAAAAACGTCAGCCTAAAACGGATGATGATTTGCTGGCTCAGTTCGAAAGCTTAGATATGAATGACTATAAAGGATAAGGATTCATTATGAACGTAACTCTATTAGCCATTGTTGGAGCTGCGATCATTGTGGGTTTAGCTTCCTACGCGGCGTATTTATTGCTGCAATTGAAAAAACAAAAGCAATTGCAGGAACAGCATCAGGCTTTAGCGATAGAAAAACGCAATGCAAACATCTACGAAAGTGTTGATGTACTTTGCCTGGCCGGTATTCAGGGACAGTGTGATCTGTCTGAAATCAGTATTCGCGTTTATTGCATAATGGATTATGTCCAGGGGGATGAACGCGTTGATTTTGATATAGAGTATCCTGCAATTTCTGAGCTGTATCATATCGTAAAAGATATGCCACGTGGCGAGGCTCGTCAGGAAATGGACAAGAAAGAGCGCATGAAGCAGAATCTGGCCCGTCAAAAAGCAGAAAGCCGACTGAATGATGCCGTAATTGCTGAACTTCACACTTTGAAAGCTCGTGTTCAGCCGATGAATAATCAGATTGCCATTCAAATGGTGTGATAAATAGAGCTTGTTGCCTTTTATCAGCTAACAAGCTCTAATCAGTGATCGCGCTAACAGATTCAAATATTTTGTCGCTAAATTTTATTTAGCTTCCCTATGTTGTCACTGTCGTATGGCAAAATAAATGCCATCAGAATTTAAATAACGGAAAGAGTAATTATGTCGTCGCATGTGGTACCGAGTCAGCAGATTGTTTGGGATCAGGCTGTTTTAGACAAGTACAACTACTCTGGGCCACGGTACACATCCTATCCGACTGCCGTTGAGTTTCATGAAGCTTTTACGATTGCAGACTATGATATGGCTTGTGCACAGTACCCGGAGAGACCACTATCGCTTTACGTTCATATCCCGTTCTGTCATAAGCTGTGTTATTACTGCGGTTGTAATAAAGTCATTACGCGTCATTCACATAAGGCTGATGAGTATCTGGATATTATTGCCCATGAAATTCAGCAAAGAGCCTCTTTACTTCAGGGGCGTCGTGTTACTCAGCTTCATTTTGGTGGTGGCACACCGACATTTCTGAATAACAAGCAAATCAGCCGCTTAATGACACTGTTACGAGATGAGTTTTTCTTTGAAGATGATGCTGAAATCAGTATAGAAATCGATCCGCGTGAGATTGAATTAACGGTACTGGATCATCTACGTCAGGAAGGCTTTAACCGTATCAGCATCGGTGTTCAGGACTTTAATAAGCAAGTTCAGGCATTAGTTAATCGCGATCAGGATGAGCAGTTCATTGTTGATCTGGTGGCCAGAGCAAAAGAGTTGGGTTTCCGTTCTACCAACCTGGATTTGATTTACGGCTTGCCAAAGCAGACTCTGGAGACGTTCAGTCAGACTTTAGATAAAGTTCTGGAAATGAAGCCGGGGCGTTTGTCTGTGTTTAATTATGCTCATATGCCGCAGATGTTCGCCGCTCAGCGCAAGATTAAAGATGAAGATTTGCCAACAGCGGATGAGAAGATGGCGATTCTCCAGCATTCGATATCGACACTAACCGATGCCGGTTACCAGTTTATCGGTATGGATCACTTTGCTCTGCCTGATGATGAATTGGCTATTGCTCAGCGTAATGGCGCTTTGCACCGTAACTTCCAGGGCTACACCACGCAAGGTGAATGTGATTTGGTGGGGTTTGGTGTTTCAGCTATTTCAATGATTGGTGATTCGTACGCTCAGAATCAAAAAGAACTGAAGAAGTACTACAATCAGGTCAATGAAATGCGCCACGCTCTGTGGAAAGGCGTCAGTCTTGATAGTGATGACTTACTGCGTCGTGAAGTGATTAAACAGCTCATTTGTAACTTTAAACTGGATAAACGAGCGATTGAGCAACAGTTTGGCATTCGCTTCCACCAGTATTTTAAGCACGATTTAGCGCTATTGCAGACGTTCATTGATGATCAATTGGTTATCGTTGATGACCAGATGATAGAAGTGACATTACGTGGCCGTTTATTGATTCGTAATATCTGTATGTGTTTTGATAAGTATTTACGGGAACGAGCTCGACAGCAGCAGTTTTCACGTGTGATTTAATATATCAGTTTTGCGCTCAGCGATGTTTGAGGCGCACAATACCGAACAAAAACAAAGCCAGCAGATGCTGGCTTTGTTGTTTCTGTTAAAGCAAGTGGTTAGCTTTCCAGTAAGCTTAATGCTTTACGTGTTACATCATGAGCTGCGTGTGTCATGTTTTGTTGTTGTAGAGCATCCGCTAAATACGCATAGTCAGAAACACTGGAACGCAATGATAATGCGGTTTCTAAATGTTCCTGTGCCAGTTTCCATTCTTGCTCACGCACATAAAGCTGACCCAGTGCGCTATGAGCTTCTGCGTTATGCCCATCTCTGCGCAAAGCATCTTTTAGCATAACAATCGCAGGATAGCGGTCACTTAAGTTCAGTTCTGGTATCAACGCATACAATTCCGCTGATGGTTGTTTTTTAAGATTCTCTTTGATTAAGGTGAACGCTTCGTTATCGGCTTTACGTTTTATCAACTGTTGAATCAGGCTGATGGTCAACGTTGGTTCAGACCTTATTTTTCTTGGTAATCCGTTCCAATGAGATAATAATCCTTCCGTCCCTTTCTCACTGGCAATACTTTCTAAAGCGCCACTTTGGGCGGTCAATATTAGCTTATCAGCTTCATCCTGAGTGAGTTTTTTCGCTTTAACCAGCTTTGGTATCAGATCCAGTAACAACTGCCACTCTTTATTATTCAGGTAGGCCTGTTTCAGCAGATTGAGAATCACCGGGTTATTAGGATGCTTAGCTTGCAGTGTGGTTAAAGTTTCGATGGCCTTGTCGAAATCGCTGTCACTAATTTGCTGTTTAGCGCGGGTTAAACCAACTGCGAGAGTTGCGTTTTCCTGTTTCGCGGCTATCTCAAGGTAGTGATCGCGTTTCGCTTTATCACCCAGACCATTAGCCGCTTCTGAAGCAACCAGATAACAGAGTAGGGGCATGTCATGGTGATTCGCCCAGCGAGTGACTTTTTTCTCGGCCTGTTTCCAGTCACCTTCCAGCAACTTGATAATCCCCTGGTTGGTGTAACGACGTGAACGACGTTGTTTGCGGACGCTGAACCAGTTCCAGGTGTTGAAGCTCATATGCAGGAAGCGCTTAAACAGGAACTCTAGGAAAAACAGAGCCGCTAGTGTACCAATAATGAAAATGACTAAAGTGGTCACACTCATTTCAAGGGTTTTATCTGCAATTGAAATCAGAACATAGCCCTGTTGTCCTGAATATTGTGTTCCGACGAACAGGCCGGCTCCAAGGACAACAAACAGAAAGATTAGACGTATCATTCTTTGTCCTCCTTAATCACTGAGCTGACTTCACGGCGAAGGCGTTGTGTTATTACGTCAGAAAGCTCTTTCTGCGTCTCTAGTTTGACTGGGTATTCCACCGCAACGGTTTGCTTCGATAGTTGTTCCAGTGATGTCTGAAATGATTTTACCGAGTTATTATTCTGGTTGAAAAATGACTGAGACCATTTCTGAGCGGTTTCCAGAGCCGTGGTGTAGATCTCTTGTTGCTCTGAATATACCGATTTAATTGCCGTTTCCAGTTTGGCTTTTATATTCTCTTTTAGATAAAAATGTTGTTCAGGCGACAGAAGTGGGATGACATTTCCGTCCCGGGTACGGAAGGTAATAAAGTTTTCAGAGAAATCTTTCAGGGAAGTCATCAGGTTACTTTGCCAGTCATTAATGTCTTCTGAAACTGCCTGTTCAGTGACTTGCTCAGCTTCTGGCAGAATCGCGTTTGCCAGAGGTAACGCATCAACCTGTTTTTGAATACTCGACAGACGTAGAACAAGCCCATCCCGGTCGATCAATGGAACGGATTTTAATTTGGTAATGTCATTTGCCATCGATTTGCGTAATGGCGTCAAGCTTGGGTCATTAAGAGCGGCAATTCGTTGATCTGCTGATTCCATCAGCAGCGTGGCACTTTCAACGTCGTGCTCTAAAAAAAGCTTGCGACCTGCGAGTTTCACCAAATAGTCCGCTTCTGCCAGCAGCCAGTCGTTAGGGCGGCGGCCTTTCATATCGGCCATCGCAACCTGTAAGCTTTGAATGCTTTTTTGCTGTTGATCCAAGACGGTTTCTGCACGATGGGTAATTTCGGTCGCTTTAGCGGTTGCTTGTTCAGTCGCTTTGGCAAGCTGAGAGTCGATAGTGCTGCGGGTTTGGGTAAGTTCGGCACGCAGTGCTGTAATCTGATCCTGGTAGTTGGCCTGTTGCTGTTGCATTTGCACAACTAAGCCTCCGCTTAGAAGTACGGAGAGGACTATTGCGACAGTCGCGAGTTTAACCCCTTTTTTACTTTGCTTTTCCAGTTTCTCGGTGTTTTTAACCTCAGGAGTTACGGATGCCGGTTTCGGGTCGGGTTTAGACTCTTGTTTCACTGCGGTTGGGTTATCCGCTGATTGTTCAGTCTTTTTTTCATTCTGTTGTGAGTCTGATTCTGACTGAGTGTCGGTTGGCGCAGCAGAAGAAAGTGTTTGTTGGTTATTTTCCGGTTCCGTTTGCGGATTATCTTTTTTACTTGTCATTGCTGAGAGTCCTGTGTGTTTATGGCTGGAGAGCCGCCACTAAATCTGGGTTCGTTGCACTGCATGCGGTCACGATATGCTTGAACCCCAAAGCTTTTGCATCAAGGGCAATTCTCTGGCTGGGTACTATCAGAGTCAACTGGTAAACCCATGCCAGTTCAGTTTCATCAAATTGAGACATAAAAAATGTCAGTTGGTGACTGCTTGTGATCACCAAACTGTCCACCTTAGCCTGCTGCCAGCTTTCAACGCATTGGCGGGCAGAAAAAGGGATATCAACTCGGCGATATACCTCTTTGTACTGAATTCGTCCACCACGCTGTGTCAGTGTTTCATTAATCAGTTCACGCCCGCCATTTCCGCGTAAAATAATAATATTCTTCCCGGAAATGGCTTGTAATTCGGTTAGCTTAAGTAAATGTTCACTATCACTGACCTGAGGGTAGTTTACTGATTGTCCGGTCGCTTTGCTTAAAAGGTGTGCTGTTTTTTGACCAACGGCAAGATATCTGACGGTTGGTGACCAAAATGATCGCTGATTTCTCAAAAATTGGTCACTGAATATCACCGCATGTTGGCTAACTGCAATGATGACATCACACTGGTGAATATCGGGTATCAGGTGGGGCAGGTCTGTGCCTGCCTCTATATTGATAAGCGGGTGGTGTAGTGCTGACAGGCCGATATTCGCGAGTTGTTGACACAGTGCTTTGCCTTGTTCACCCGGGCGCGTCACTAACACCGTCATAGGTTAGTCTTGCTCTGCGTAAAGTCTGGTAAGGATATCTTTGGCGCCGTTATCCAGTAACTGATTAGCCAGTTCAATACCTAAGCGTTCTGCATCTTCACGTGGGCCACGAATTTCACCACGAATGATTTCTGAGCCGTCGGGTTCACCAACTAACGCGCGTAACCACAAGTTATCGTCTTCCAGCAGTGCATAGCTACCGATAGGAACCTGACAGCCACCTTCAAGGGTAATATTCATCGCTCGTTCACATGTCACTCGGTCGGCTGTGTCTTTGTGGTTCAAGGATTCTAATAGCTTGATTAGTCGCTCGTCATTAAGACGACATTCGATACCAACGGCACCCTGACCGACAGCAGGTAATGACTGTTCCGGCTCAATAAAGCTGCGAATACGTTCTTCCAGCTCTAAACGTTTGAGGCCGGCGGCCGCCAGCACGATAGCATCATATTCACCGGCATCCAGTTTCCCCAGACGGGTTCCTACATTACCACGCAGCTCTTTGATGACCAGGTCTGGACGTGCTTCTTTGAGCTGGCATTGACGACGTAAACTGCATGTACCAACGACTGCTCCCTGAGGGAGATCATCAATAGAGTTATACGTGTTGGACACGAATGCATCACGTGGATCACCGCGTTCACAGATGGTGACCAGCCCGAGGCCTTCCGGAAACTCAACCGGTACATCTTTCATGGAATGAACAGCCAGATCAGCCCGGCCTTCTAACATTGCAACTTCCAGCTCTTTAACGAATAAACCTTTACCGCCGACTTTGGCCAACGGCGTATCCAGAATGATGTCGCCTTTCGTCACCATGGTCACCAATTCGACCTCCAAGCCCGGATGAGCAGCTTGTAGTGCGTCTCTGACGAAGTAAGCTTGCCATAAAGCAAGGGGACTTTTACGTGTGGCGATTCGAATTGGTGTCGTTTGTGTCATGGTATTCCTAATAAAAAATATAGAGTTGTAGAGCGTATGACCTTTTTAGGTTCTGGGCTCTAGTTTACCATCGTAAAAAATAAAGTTTCACTACTAGTTATTTTTCTTGTTGGTGTGGTGTTTTATTACGAAAATATGTCAGCAAAAATGTGACATTTAACCCAACTGTAACTATGTTTTATTATTAAAAAACGAAATGAATTTACATCATCGCAAATAACAGCATTTACAAGCTGTTGTGGTATACGACTTTAGTGTGACATAGTACCAAGATCACTTTACCACTAGTGATTAAAGTGTTAAATTGATCACGTTTTAATAGTGCTTTAGTGTAAAACGCGACCAATAAGCGCATTTTTTGTTTCAAACAAGGACAACACCTTGCAGGCTTACACAACGACGTTAATCCAAAGATTAGATAAGTTAAACCGGCAGCGTATTCAACGCGCGCTGGCTCTTATGGATTTGCAAAGTCAACGTGTATTCCATCTTATCCCTGCGCTGTTTCATTACAATCACCCTTTGATTCCCGGTTATTACAGTGATGACGTTCCCTGTGGTATTCACTGCTTTGAGTTGAATGAGATTCAGCATCAGTTTGTTGTTGATACTGAGCTGACTATCTCACAGCCGCTGGTTTCAGCGCAGCAGCCGGAAATATTAGGCCTGTATACAATGGGCAGCACCTCATCGATTGGTCAGAGTACCTCCAGTGATTTGGATATATGGGTTTGCATCAGTGCTTCAATGAAACCTGAAGCGCGTGAGCGCCTGATCAAGAAAAGTATGCTGATTACCGACTGGGCTAAGAGCCAGGGGGTTGAAGCGAACTTTTTCTTAATGGATGAAGAGCGTTTCCGAACGAACCAGTCAGAAGAGATGACTGGAGAAAACTGTGGTTCTTCTCAACATCTGTTGTTGCTGGATGAGTTTTATCGTTCAGCGATGCGTCTGGCAGGTAAACGTCTGTTGTGGCAAATAGTGCCGCCAGAAATGGAAGAGTGCTATGACGAATATGTCGCCGAACTGTGTTCGAAATCCTATGTTGACTGCGGAGAGTGGATCGACTTCGGTCAACTGAACCATATTCCTGCAGAAGAGTATTTTGGTGCGAACTTATGGCAGTTGTATAAGAGTATCGACTCACCTTATAAATCTGTGATGAAAGCGATTCTGCTTGAGGCTTATTCGTGGGAGTACCCGCATACTCAATTATTGAGTGTGGACAGCAAGCGCCGTTTCTTTGCTCATGACCCGGATCTGTACAGCATGGATTCATACTATCTGATGCTGGAAAAAGTGACGCGTTACTTAGAACGTATTGGTGATGTTACCCGTTTAGATTTGGTCCGACGCTGTTTTTATCTGAAGACTCACGAGAAATTGTCTCGTGAACCGGGAGCCGGTTCGGTTGAATGGCGCCGTGAAGCGTTAGGTGAGTTGATCGCCGAGTGGGGGTGGAATCGTTCAGTGATTGAAGAGCTGGATAACCGACGTCACTGGAAAGTTGAGCAGGTAAAAGTGGTTCACCACGCCCTGCTTGATGCGTTAATGCTCAGCTATCGCAATTTGATTCAGTTTGCCCGTCGTAATGACATTACTTCTGCTATCAGCCCGCAGGACATTTCGATTCTTGCCCGTAAACTGTATGCGGCCTTTGAGGTGCTACCTGGCAAAGTTACCTTACTCAACCCACAGATCTCCCCTGATTTACATGAACCGGATTTAACCTTCATTGAAGTCAGCCCGGGGCGGACTAATCAACCTGGCTGGTACCTGTATAAACAGCCGATTGAAGCGCATCGAATTCTTGGTCAGCCTTATTTAGAGCACAATGAATATTTAAGTAAGCTGGTGGCGTGGTCGTTCTTCAATGGGATGATTACGGAGTCAACACGACTGCATTCAGTGGTTCGTGGGGCTCATCTGGATATTGATAAGTTTTATCAGATGGTGAGTGACTTACGTAATACCTTTTCTCTGCGTAAACGCAGGCCAACTATGCAGGCTCTGGCCAGTCCATGTGAAATCAGCCAGCTTGCAATGTTTATCAATTTTGAAAATGACCCAACCGCTGAGCTGAGTGGTAAATCACTCAAAGTGGATTTAAAGAATGCGGACATTTTTAGTTTTGGTACTGAGCATAAGTGTTTGGTCGGCAGTGTGGATCTAGTGTATCGAAATTCATGGCAGGAAGTGCGTACGCTGCATTTCAAAGGTGAAACCGCCATGATGGACGCATTGAAAACAGTATTAGGTAAAATGCATCAGGATGCGTTGCCACCGGAATCTGTCGATGTGTTCTGCTACAGCAAAAACTTACGTGGTGTGATGCGCAATCTGGTTTATCAACTGCTTGCTGAGTGTATTGATTTGCGTCTTAAACCGATTGAGCCGGAAAAACGTCGACGTTTTAAAGCGCTACGTATTGGTGATCAGATGCACGGCTTATTCTTTGAAAGACGTGGTGTTTCAGTTCAGAAACTTGAAAATTCCGTGGATTTTTATCGCAGTATTTCAACCAATAAACTGAAAGGCTCACCGTTATTGATGCTGGATCGTGATCAAGATTACCAGCTACCGGATGTGGTTGACGGCTACGCAAGTGAAGGTCTGGTTCAGTTCTTTTTTGAAGATACGGAAAAAGGTTTCAATATCTATGTACTGGATGAAAATAACCGGGTAGAAGTTTATCACCAGTTTAATGGTGAGAAGGACGAAATGATCACCAGCGTTAACTCATTCTATACGTCTGTTCGTGATGACAATGAACTGGCGTCACAGTTGATCAATTTCAACCTACCGCAGTACTACCAAATTGTTCATCCGGAAGAGGGTGAAACTTATGTCGTTCCTTACCGCAATGACTCATCACTGTATTCGAAACCTTCCAAAGCAGTGAATGCCTGAGTATAAAAAAGAGCACCTAGGTGCTCTTTTTACGTTATTCCCAATCGATCGCTTCAGCGGCGTGTTTTTCACACTCTTGTTTAACCATAGTGAAAAATTCAATACCAGTTTTTGAGCAAATCCATTGCTGGTCTTTCCATTGAAAATGAAAACCGCCAGACTTTGAGGCTAACCAAATCTCTTTCATTGGTTCCTGACGGTTGATTATGATTTGGCTGCGGTCTTCAAACTCCAGTGTCATAACGTTACCAGATGTTTCATAGTCTATATCTGCACCCGCTTCATCAATGGCTTCTTCAATAATTTGCATCTGGTTATCGACCAGTTGATGAAATTCAGTCTCGTTCATCCTATCTGTCCTATTGCTTTTCCTGATTGTGGTGCGATTATAGGGGGCATTGAATCAATAATCACGATATGCAAAATGAAAAAGTCTATAACCGCACTATTTCTGTTGTCTGTACTCGCTTTAAGTGGGTGCGGACAAACTGGTCCACTTTATATGCCAGATGACGCTCAAAACAGTGAGCAAAGCGAATAAATTCAAACGATTAAAGTAAGGGAAAGCATTTTGGATCACTTCAATTATCAGGATGATGGCCAGCTTTGGGCAGAACAGACCAAACTGACTCAACTGGCTGAGCAATTTGGCACTCCACTATATGTATACTCTCGTGCAACATTAGAGCGTCACTGGCACGCTTTTGATAAATCTGTTGCCGATCATCCGCACCTTGTTTGTTACGCAGTAAAGGCGAATTCAAATTTGGGGGTGCTTAATACGTTAGCGCGTTTAGGTTCTGGTTTCGATATCGTCTCTGGCGGTGAACTGGAGCGAGTTATCGCGGCAGGTGGTGATCCGGCAAAAGTCGTATTCTCCGGAGTCGGAAAAACCGAAGCTGAGATGAAGCGTGCGTTGGAACTCAAGATTAAATGCTTTAATGTTGAGTCAGAGCCAGAATTAGAACGTTTGAATAAAGTTGCCGGAGAGCTGGGGGTTAAAGCGCCGATTTCTCTGCGCATAAATCCGGATGTGGATGCGAAAACCCACCCTTATATATCGACAGGCCTGCGTGATAATAAATTCGGTATCGCCTTTGATCGCGCTCCTGAAGTTTACCGCTTAGCGCAAGGTTTAGACAACCTGACCGTTTGTGGTATCGATTGCCATATCGGCTCTCAGCTAACGGATATTGAACCGTTTATTGATGCAACCGATCGTCTGTTGGCATTAATTGATGATTTGAAGGCTGCTGGCATTAAGATAAAACACCTCGATGTCGGTGGTGGCTTAGGTGTGGTATACCGTGATGAACTACCTCCTCAGCCGTCTGATTACGCCAAAGCATTATTGGCACGCCTAGCGAATCATCAGGATTTAGAATTGATTTTTGAACCTGGCCGGGCAATTGCCGCCAACGCAGGTGTGCTACTGACAAGAGTAGAGTTCCTAAAGCACACAGAGCATAAGAATTTCGCTATTATTGATGCCGCAATGAATGATTTGATGCGTCCGGCATTATATCAGGCATGGCAGGACATTATTCCTGTTGCACCGCGCGACGGTGAGCCAAGCACTTATGATTTAGTTGGGCCGATTTGTGAGACTGGTGACTTTTTAGGTAAAGATCGTTCTCTGGTGATTGAATCCGGAGATCTACTGGCTGTGCGTTCAGCTGGTGCATACGGTTTTGCCATGTCTTCCAACTATAATACTCGTACACGGGCTGCAGAAGTCATGGTGGATGGTGATAAAGTTCATCTGGTTCGTCAACGTGAAGAACTGAGCAGCCTTTGGGCTTTAGAAAGTATTTTACCGGAGTAAAGTGATTCATATGCATTTCCATTTTTCTAAAATGCATGGTTTGGGTAATGACTTCATGGTTGTTGATTGCATTACTCAGAACGCCTATTTCTCTCCAGACTTGATTCGCCGTCTGGCGAATCGTCATACCGGAGTGGGATTCGACCAATTGTTAGTGGTTGAAGCACCCTATGATCCAGAAACGGATTTTCATTATCGGATATTTAATGCTGATGGTAGTGAAGTGGAACAGTGTGGTAATGGTGCGCGTTGCTTTGCCCGCTTTGTACGTATGAAAGGGTTAACCAATAAATACAGCATCAGTGTCAGTACCAAAAAAGGTAAAATGATCCTTAATGTTGGCGACGGTGACGATGTGACCGTTAATATGGGGGTTCCGGAGTTTGAACCGAGTAAAATTCCCTTCCGCGCCAAACAGATGGAAAAAACTTATATCATGCGCGTTGAAGACAAGACGCTGTTTTGCGGTGCCGTGAGTATGGGGAATCCACATGTGGTGACAGTGGTTGATGATGTGGATACTGCAGATGTCGATACCCTGGGCCCATTATTGGAATCTCACGAACGCTTTCCTGAACGAGTGAACGCTGGCTTTATGCAGGTCATCAGTCGCAATGAAGTTAAACTGCGTGTTTATGAGCGTGGTGCAGGTGAAACTCAGGCTTGTGGCAGCGGTGCCTGTGGTGCGGTGGCCGTTGGCATTGTTCAGGAACTCCTTGACGAGCGTGTTAAAGTTCATTTGCCGGGAGGAAGTCTGGTGATTCAGTGGAAAGGCCAGGGAACTCCGTTATACATGACGGGGCCTGCGGTTCATGTCTATGACGGCCAACTGTCTTGTTAACCCTATAGCCGGATTAAATTAAGGATTCATTTTGTCACAAGTGGAAGCAGATGCTCTGACGGCAGAAATTGTTGCAGAGTATCTAAAAGATCACCCAGACTTTTTTAAACAGCGCCCCGAGTTGGTTGACCGTTTGTCTCTTGCTGGTCAACAGTCGGGTTCCGTTTCTCTGGTTCATGTCCAGATGGCTCGCCAGCGTCAGCGGATTGAAGAACTGGAAGAAGAAATTACAACGCTGATGTCATTGGCGGCGAATAATGACCGAACGTTTCATGAGTTTATGGAGCTACAGGAGCAGGTACTAAAATGTACGTGTTTGTCTGAAGTGTGCCGTTTGATTGAAGAAAAAGCACATGCCCTTAACTTAACCGGTTATGTTCGTCTGTTGGATAATCCGGAAGAAAAGTATCGTTTGACGAAAGAGCAGTGGAGCCGTTTCTCAACCAATCACTTTAATGGTAAAAGTGCCTATTTAGGGCGATTACGCAAAGCGGATCGACACCTACTTTTTGGTGAAGAGCTTTTTGCACCTGAAATGGGTTCTTACGTAGTCTTACCTTTAATAAAGCGTCACCCTCAGGGAATTCTGGCTTTTGCCAGTGAAGATGGCGGCCATTTCCAGCCTTCTATGGATACGTTGTTCTTACGCCATTTGGCTTTAGTCGTGTCCCATTTAGTTGAGAGCTTACCTTGGCAACAGGATATTAATGAACGAATCAACACCTCATCTGCCAACTAGTTTTTCTGAGCCCCTGCAGCGCTTTTATGAATTTTTGCGTAGTGAAAAGGGGCTGAGTATTCACACTCAGCGAAACTATAAGCAACAGCTGGAAACCATGGCGCAGTACTTGCTCTCTGTTGGAGTCAAAGACTGGCAGCAGGTGGATGCCGGGTGGGTGCGGCAACTGGCCAGCAAAGGTATGCGTGCTGGAATGAAAGAGAGCAGTCTTGCAACCCGGCTGTCCTCTTTGCGCAGTTTTTTTGATTTTCTAGTATTACGGGGTGAACTGAGTGCCAATCCGGCAAAAGGAGTTTCAGCGCCAAGAAAGAAACGGCCATTGCCCAAAAATCTTGATGTCGATGAAATGGCTCAGTTGTTGGATGTTAATTATGATGACCCGCTTTCTGTTCGAGACCGCGCAATCATGGAACTAATGTATGGGGCAGGGCTTCGTCTGGCTGAACTGGTTGCTATCAATGTTAAGGATATTAACTTTGGTGCTGGTGAAATTCGGGTTATTGGTAAAGGTAACAAAGAGCGGGTTGCTCCGGTATCAGGCCAGTCGAAACAATGGTTGGATAACTGGTTAAAGATTCGCACACAGATGGCGAATAGTGATGAGCCAGCACTGTTTGTGTCCAAGCAAGGTGGACGGATCTCGCATCGTAATGTACAAAAACGTCTGGCTGAATGGGGGCAGAAACAGGCGGTTCCAAGCCATATCAGTCCGCACAAACTGCGCCACTCATTTGCAACCCATGTACTTGAATCGAGTAATAATCTGAGAGCGGTTCAGGAGATGTTGGGGCATGAGAACATTTCAACCACACAAATTTATACACACCTCGACTTCCAGCATTTAGCGGAAGTATACGATCAGGCTCACCCCAGAGCCCATAAGAGAAAAAAACAAGACTAGGGTCTGTTGACCATAGGAATATGTTATGCATTTTTACCGCCACTTATCGCCGATTCAGGCCATGACATTCGATCTGGACGATACGCTTTATGACAATCGTCCGGTTATACGTAATGTTGAACAACAAGTTGCGCTATGGCTTCATACCCATCATCCGGTGACCGCGACTCAACCTTTATCGTGGTGGAATAATTTGAAGCTGCAATTGGTTAAGGATGATCCATGGTTAATGAATGATGTGAGCTTATGGCGTTTTGAGCAGATTCGGCAGGGGCTATTGCATCTCGGATATAAGCAACATCAGGCGCAGCAAGCAGCAACCGACGCTATGCAGGAAGTTCATCGATTACGTAATTTAGTTGATGTACCATCCGAGACGCATACGGTTTTGAACCGGCTTGCTGCTGAAATGCCGCTGGTTGCGATTACCAATGGTAACGTTGACCCTGAAAAAATCGGTCTGGCAAATTATTTTCAATTAATACTTAAAGCGGGCCCTGACGGACACGCTAAACCTCACTCTGATATGTTTCATCGCGCCCAGCAGTTTGTAGACCTGCCAGCGCAGGCGATTTTGCATGTAGGGGACCATCCGGTTAAAGATGTTATGGGTGCTAAGCAGCATGGGTTTCAGGCATGCTGGTTTAATGATCGCGGCATAACATTACGCGCGACGAAAAAGGTTAAACTATTGCCCGATGTTGAAATTAATCATATCGGGCAGTTGCTGAGCCTCATTTAAAGGTGATGACCGCTTTTATCGGCCTGATAGGTTTGCATAAAGTGGTTAAAAAACTGAGTCAGTGCTTCGGCATGGTTTTGCTCTCCCTGAGCTTTAAGCAGCTCACTTGCCACTTCCAGAGTACATAAATGACCTTCCGTTTGATTGCGTCTAAGTTGGTAGCAAGAAAGTTGTTCTGGTGTCAGGTGTACTCGTTGCACCTGATCTAGCCACGGACTTTTACGCTCCATTTTTTTCGCTTCCTGCCAGGTTGCGTCCAATATGATGTAATGAGGGCGTTTATGTTTTTGTTCTGCCAGCACTAAAGCTTGGCGCAAACTGATGCTCTCCTCACCCGGATAGATAAGAAAGGAAAGGTTTTCCTCATTATTGACGCGTTGTAACAGCTCGGTATTGGTTTCGACCCGGCTCCACATATAGTCACAGCAGTATGGCAATGATTTTAACAGCCATTTTCCGGTATTGGTTTCTCTTTGGTACTCATTGGGGTGCATTAGCAGTGAAACGAGAATATCGCTGTTTAAGCTGGGGATCTGGTGACAAACACACTGATAACTGAGCCCGCAGTTTTCGCAGTATTGTACTGGCATCTTTATTCGTGGCCTTTGTTATCGGAAAACAGCACCAAGCCGCCGCTTGATAATGGATACACAACGTCACCAACTTGTTCTTTCTTCGCAACCAGCGTATTTCCTTCGCGGGTAAAAATACGTTGTGATACCAGATACTGTTGTTGATGGCGGGTCATGACAACCTGGATTTGTTCGCTGTTTAATTGTTGCCAGTAGCCTTTTTCGACAATCGGTGCTTCGCCATCGTTATAAGTATACTGAGTGACGGCGGTATGATCAGGGTTGACAGTGAGAGTGACACTAAAACCGCTGCTTTGAGTCGATGTTGCGAAATACTGACCTGACCAGGCTTGTAGACTTGGATCGCGGTTGCTCAGAGTGGCGCATCCCTGATATGAGCCAGTACTGATTTCCAGAGATGACTCCCAGCCATAAATGCTATCGCTCATCCCATCTGAGCACAGCTCATGTTGCAGTATCAGTTCTCCATCGCTGAGGGTGTATTGGCGTTGGTGGCCGGTAATGTGATTGTTTGTAACGTTAAACGATTGTTTTTGGTTGCTGACTGTCTGTAACGTCAGTTCCCTAGGCCCGAATTTTAGCGCCCAGCCCGGCTCATTACCAAACGCTTTGGTTGGAGAGTAAGAGTTTTGGCATCTGTCTGGATTTTCTGCCGTGATGATATTAACGTACTCGACGTTAAAGCGCGCGCTGTAATCTCCGTTATAACCGGTTTTACTCGGCGGAGTCAGGTAGCCAATCAATTCACCGTACATTGACTGATATGGTACAGATGAGAGGTTGATTGCTCTTTGAGTGATATCCGTTGGCATATCTAACCAGAATTGCTGGTTGCTACCGCACGGTTTAAAGGTTCGCACTTCATGGCCAACAACCATTTCTCCACGCAGAACAAATGTTTGTGGCTTGATACTATCGGGCTGATCTAGACTCGCTTTTACGTTATCTTGCACTGGTTGAGAATTTGGTGACGTTGAGCAGGCTTGTAACAGACAAGCACTCAGAATGGTCATCGGATAAAGCAGCGCCTTCATAGTAATTATTCCTTGTGACAGCAAACTAACGGGTATCATTATGGCATATTGGCTATTTAAAACAGAACCAGACACGTTCTCGATTGATACGTTGCGAACTCAGCAAGTTTCTTGTTGGGAAGGTGTTCGCAACTATCAAGCTCGTAACATGTTACGTGATGACATCAGAAAGGGCGATTTCGTTCTGATTTATCACTCATCCTGCAAAAAGATCGGTGTTGCAGGAATTGCCCGAGTGGTACGAGAAGCTTATCCGGACCATTTTGCTTTAGATCCCGACAGTGATTATTTCGATGCCAAATCCGATCCGCAAAACCCACGTTGGGTGATGGTGGATGTTGAGTTTGTCCGTAAAACTGAGCGGTTGATTCCGCTTCATGTTTTAAAAGCGATGCCTGAACTGAGTGAATTACCTTTAGTGAAAAAAGGCAATCGCTTATCTATCATGCCGGTTTCAGAGCAGGAATGGCAGGCGATTTTAAGTAACGAATAAAAAAACAGGCAGCGTGGGCTGCCTGACTAAAGAGTAGGGGGAACTCTTTAAAATAATTCTTTGTGCAGGTAGTGAGCAACAGCGTCATCTTCATTGCTACCAATGGTCTCAATTTCGGGTAAAGCACGGATGACTTTTTCATGAGCGGTACCCATTACCAGCCCTTTTCCTGCCATAGACAACATTTCAACATCATTCATTCCGTCACCAAAGGCAATGCAGTTTTCCAGTTTCAGGTTCAGCGATTCCGCTACTGCCTGAAGGGCATCGCCTTTGGATACTCCTGCTCCCATTACTTCTAGGCACATGGGGGAAGAAAATGCGACGTTAACGCGGTCGGAAAAAGCGGCATTAATTTTAGCTTCATAAGCTGCCAGATATTCATGGTCATCGTTCAGGTCAGTAAAAAAGACTTTAGCGATGCCGTCTGTTGGGGCGTTGTTCGGGTCAAATAGCTGATAGCTAAAACCGGACTCATTGTGGTAAGCACGCAGAACTTCATCTTCTTTGCTAATCAGCCAGGTATCATTACGATACAAATGGACGCGAATACGTGAATCATCTTTAATCATATTGATAATTGTCTGAACAAGATCTTGCGGTACATTTTTACTGTACATTTCGCGGTCATTTTGATCATGTACTCGTGCTCCGTTGGAAGTAATCATATAAGCCGGAATGCCTGCCGTTTCGCGGATACCGGCAACATCAACGTGATGGCGGCCTGTGGCAAAGATAAATGTAAATCCTTTTTCGTGAAGCTCTTTCAGCGTTTTTTTAGTAAACGTACTTAGCTTGTGATTTGGTGCCAGAAGGGTGCCATCTAGATCAGAAGCTACGATTTTAATGGATTTACCGTTGTGTTCAGTCGTCATATTTATCTCTTAATACTACAGGTGTTGATGGCTTATCGTTTTGTTGGTTTTTTAAGCCAACGAAACCTAGTTTATTTCAAAAAGGGGATAAAAAAGAGGGAAAACCTTTGATCTATCTATTTCCCTATTTGTGTTGAACTTTGGCGAAGTGATCGAGTATGGCATCCAGAGCTTGGTTGCGAATAGCGTCTTTTTCGAATAACAGTTCATGTTTTGCGTCATTAATGATCAGAATTTGGCTGTCTGGGTTGGTTCTCGCTAAGCGGGTAATAAAGCGGACCTGAGCTGCGTTGCTAACAATGGTATCTTTTTCCCCCTGAATAACCAGAGTCGGTATTTTAATTTGCCGAGTAAGCTGAATACATTGCTTGGCCGCCATTAACCCCTGCCATACCCAGCGCGTACTCGGGCCGCCGAGCTGAAGTTCAGGCTTCCGATTATACAGTTCGCGGAACCAGCGATAACGGGTTTCACACTGAGTTAATGGGTTGTTTTCAAACGGCTTAGGATAATAGTCACTATAACCCGGTGCATAAGTGGGTTTGCTGTAGGTGGCTGTTAATATTTGGGTTAAGGTGATCGCAATTGGGCGCAGTTGCCATGGCATGTGAATGCCAAACATTGGGGCGCTGAGTGCGATGGCATCGAAGTTATGCTCAGGATGAGTTTGAATATAGCGAGTGGCGACAGCACCGCCCATAGAGTGGGCCAGTAAAAATCGCTGTTTATATTTGCCGAGGTCAAACTGTTGAATGAGCTCATCCATATCTGTCAGATAATTCTGAAATTCTGCCACGTATCCCATCTGCTTGTTATCAATCAGTCGATCAGACAAGCCTTGTCCGCGATGGTCGAAAGAGTAAATATCATAACCTTGTTGAAACAGGTCATAGAATAACTCCTGATATTTCCAGCTTGATTCAATTCTACCGTTAACCACAACAATGGCTTTGTTATGATTAGCAGAGGTAATTTTGCACCAGTAAAGTTTTGTTTTATCAGATGATTTATGGAAGCTATCTTGCCGGGATTGCCATAATTCAGCAATTTGGTTATCAATAAAAGACTCAAAGTCTGACTCTTGAGTATAAATTCTGGTTTGACTCATAATTTATGGACAGGACAAAGTTAACGACAGAAGAGATTAGAATAAGGCAGTTGACCGGAATAGCAATAGGTTGCTATTCAACATCGGCATGCTAAGTTTAATTTTCTTTTTGGCGAATAAAGTAAACTGGGTACTAAATATGTTAGGCTGCTTCGCTCTATAGTTATCATCATTGAGAACTATTTCTCTCGTATGTTGATTAATTCGTGGTGATAGGTCTATTTTCAGTTTATGAAAATTGATGCAATACAGCTTATCCTAAACGATGATCGGATGTAACAAACCGATTGTGGATGTTTTGAAAACAATAGATATGAAAAGTACTTATGTAGCTCGACAACCCATTTTAAATGCGAAGCGCCATACTCTGGGATATGAACTGCTGTTTCGTGATGGAGAAGAGAATGCCTTTCCGGTCCATGTTGATGCAGACCGTGCGACTTATCGTCTTATTGTTGAAAACTTCTTGTCAGTCGGTATAAACCCGGAGATTGAGCAGTCCCGTTGTTTTATTAATTTTCCACACAATAGCTTACTCAGGCGTCTACCGCTGATCTTACCTAAAGATAAGGTTGTGATTGAAATATTGGAAACCTGTCAACCGAATGATGAGTTGTTTGCGGCTATTCAGGATATCTACAGCAAAGGCTACCTGATTGCTCTGGATGATTTTGTGTACTCAGCGGAGTGGGAACGGTTTTTACCTTACGTGCACATTATTAAGTTAGACATCATGGCAATGGGATTGGAGTCGGCTTGTAATACGGTAAGGGAACAGTTGGCAAAAGGCAGCCGAAAACGCTTTCTGGCGGAACGGGTGGAAACGGAACAAGAATTCAAATTAGCCCGTGAAGCGGGGTTTCGTTTTTTTCAGGGATATTTTTTTAATAAACCTGAAATGATCAAGCAACGCTATGTTAGCCCTAAACACATGATTGCAATGCAATTGTTTCAGGAAGTTTGCCAGCCTAATGTGGATTTCAATAAAGTCGAGAGTTTAGTCGCAAAAGATGTCGCTCTGTCGTATAAGTTACTCCGCTTTGTGAACAGTATGACTGACCGTATCGCTGTTCCGATTTCCTCTTTTCGTCAAGCTCTGGTTTATCTAGGACAGGACAGACTGAAAATTTTTGTTTCATTGGCTGTCGCTTCGTATATTTCTACCCATAAACCCAAAGAGTTATATAACTTATCTTTGCAGCGGGCTCAGTTCTGTCAGTTGATGGCCGCTCGCCAGCCGTTTGTTGAACATAAAGATCAGGCGTTTTTAATTGGTTTGTTTTCCGTTCTGGATGCATTACTGGATATGTCTCTTGATACGGTTATTGCTCAGTTACCTCTGGAAAATGTCATTAAAGAGGCGCTGAATAAACGGGTTGGGCCTTATGGGGAGTTGTTAAACCTCGAAGAGTGTTTTGAGAAAGCCGATTGGCAAGGCGTTGCAAATTATTGTGAACATTTGGGCTTACGTTTTGATGATGTATCAAGTGTTCTCGCAGAAGCACAGCTATGGAGCCAGCAACTTCGGGATATTTAAGTTTTTCTGAATGCTTTCTAAATGAAGTTTTTATGACACGTACTGCACGCGCATTGACGCGTGTTTTTTTATATTTATTATATTCGAATATCCATATGTGTGGAGGTGGCAAGTGTTACCACATCAGTTTTTTAAATTACTGGCCGATGAAACCCGGTTCAGATGTTTGGTTCTTATAGCTCGTGAGGGACGGTTATGTGTCTGTGAGTTGACTCATGCGCTGGAGGAAAGCCAGCCCAAAGTGTCGCGTCATTTAGCGCAACTGCGTCAGTCCGGTGTACTGGTTGATGAGCGTCAGGGGCAGTGGGTGTACTACAGCATATCTGATCAGCTTCCCGGCTGGTTGAACAAAATTATCGATGGTTTGAAGCAGTCTAACTGTTTGCAGCAACAATACAGTGTTGATATCGAGCGCTTACATAACATGACAGATCGTCCGTGTTGTTAAAGATTTCGATTCCAGAAAATTATGGAGAGTAGGATGACTATTAAAGTTGGAATAAATGGCTTTGGCCGTATTGGGCGTTTAGCGATGCGTGCCGCATTTGACTGGCCAGAGTTGGAGTTTGTTCAGATTAATGATGTGGCTGGTGACAGTGCGACACTGGCGCATTTACTGGAATTCGATTCAATTCAGGGGCGCTGGCACCATGAAGTCTCGGCGACTGATAATGCAATCGTAATTAACGGAAAATCTATCGCGACAACTCAAGAGCGTGAGATTTCTGCAATTGATTGGTCTGGTTGTGATGTGGTTATTGAAGCCACCGGTGTTCACCGTAAGACTCAGTTTCTTAACCAATATTTAGAGCAGGGTGTAAAACGTGTTGTGGTATCGGCTCCAGTGAAAGAAGAAGGGATAGCAAACATTGTGGTCGGTGTTAATGATCATATCTTTGACCCGTCTTCGCACCGCATCGTGACAGCGGCTTCCTGCACAACAAATTGCATTGCTCCAGTGGTCAAAGTGATTCATGAGAAGCTAGGGATTGAACAGTCTTCTTTTACCACGATTCATGATTTAACGAATACGCAAACCATACTGGATGCACCTCATAAAGATTTACGTCGAGCGCGTGCTTGTGGCATGAGTTTGATCCCGACAACGACCGGTAGTGCTACCGCAATCGTCGAGATATTTCCTGAATTGGCGGGCAAGATTAATGGTCACGCTGTACGGGTACCATTGGCGAATGCATCACTGACCGATATTATTTTTGATGTGAAGCGTGATACAACGGCTGAAGAAGTGAATGCATTGCTCAAAGAAGCTTCTCAAGGTGAGCTTCAAGGTATTCTCGGTTTTGAACAAAAGCCGTTGGTATCGATTGATTACCGTGGTGACCAGCGTTCAACGATTATTGATGCGCAGTCTACAATGGTTGTGGGTACCCGCATGGTGAAAATTTATGCCTGGTATGACAATGAAATGGGTTACGCCACGCGCACTGCTGAGCTGGTCCGTAAAGTAGGAGAGGCATCATAATGGTTCATCCAACTTGGGAATTACCGGTAGAGTCTGCGGCGCTGGTACTGACACCGTGCCCTGGCACCAAAGAGCTGGGTCTGGCTGAGAGTATTCAGCAATTAAAACAGAGTGGTGTAAGAGCCATTGTTACTGCGTTAACAACAGAAGATATGCAAAGTAAACAGGTTGAGAGACTGGGAGAGCTGGCTCAATCTCAAGGGATGCTCTGGGTACACTTACCAATCGAAGACGACAGTGTTCCGAATGCGTTGTTTGTTCAGAACTGGCCAGCGGTGAGTGCACAGCTGCAAAACCTGTTAAAGCAAGGCAATAAAGTTGCAATGCATTGTATGGGAGGCTCTGGTCGAACTGGGCTGTTAGCCGGACATTTATTGCTGGATATGGACTGGGAACTGGACACAATTATTTCGCAGGTTCAGGCTTTGCGTCCCGGTGCTTTTACTAAACCAGAGCAGCTTGAGTATATAACTCAAGCCGCTCAGTAAGTTCATTAAGCTTTGGGATCATGATGATCCCAAAGCCTTATTTGGATCTTTAATATGTTGAAAGCCTTAGCAAATTTAGACTCTTCGATCCACCAATATATGCTGGTCACGTTCAATTACTGGAACTTTACCCTAACAGATGGTGCATTGAGGATGCTGGTGGTTCTGTATTTTCACCAGTTGGGGTACAGCACATTGGCCATCGCTTCGCTGTTCCTTTTTTATGAGTTCTTCGGCGTTGTAACGAATTTAGTCGGTGGTTGGTTAGGTGCCAGACTTGGACTGAATAGAACGATGAATATTGGTCTGGCTATGCAGATAGTCGCTTTAGCCATGCTGGCTGTACCGAACCCATGGCTTACAATACCTTGGGTGATGGCTGCTCAGGCTCTTTCTGGAATTGCTAAAGACCTGAATAAAATGAGTGCTAAAAGTGCAATCAAGACGCTGGTCCCAAACGAGCAGCAAGGTGCGCTATATCACTGGGTCGCGGTATTAACCGGCTCTAAGAATGCGTTAAAAGGTATTGGCTTCTTTATTGGTGGACTGCTATTAACGGCTGTCGGCTTTAAAGGCGCAGTACTGATTATGGCCGGTGTATTAACTTTGGTACTGTTTGGCAGTTTAATGGGCCTGAAGCAAGATTTAGGTAAAGCGAAGAGCAAACCTAAGTTTTCGGAAATTTTCTCAAAATCGCCGGCGATCAATATTCTTTCTGCTGCTCGAATGTTCCTGTTTGGTGCCCGTGATGTATGGTTTGTTGTTGCTCTGCCGATTTACTTAGGCACGGTATTTGGCTGGGATCACTTGTGGGTTGGTGGTTTTCTAGCTCTATGGGTTATTGGCTATGGCATAGTTCAAAGTCAGGCACCTAAAATAACGGGCAAAGCTCAGGGACGTGTTCCTGATGGTAATGCTGCATTTCGCTGGGCATTAGGGCTGAGCGTAGTTACGGCTGCTGTGGCGTTAGGTATTAGTCAAAACTGGCACCCTCAATGGGTCATCGTTATTGGGTTGATGGTATTCGGCGGTGTATTTGCCGTGAATTCTTCACTGCATTCATATTTAATTGTCAGTTACGCCAAAGGTGACGGTGTTTCATTGGACGTTGGTTTTTATTATATGGCTAACGCCATGGGGCGTCTGATCGGGACGATATTGTCAGGTTATCTGTTTCAGGTTAGTGGCTTAGCTGCTTGTCTATGGGTTTCTTTAGCTTTCTTAATTCTGACCAGCATCATTTCTTTATGGTTGCCGAAAGTACCTAAACAGTCTCAAGCCCTCTCATGAGGTTTTTTTAATCTCTGTATTTTATTTATCACGCCTTGTTTCGCTGACTAAACTGGTAGTGAGTAACCTTTACGAATGACTGACGTTTCGTTTACACAAAATGGAAGATAAACCTTATAGTATAGAGAGTTAACCAGAGGAGAGCGTTTTAATGACGACCAAGCGGGTGATGTTTTTTGATTTAATGCGCTGCGTTGCTGCTGTGGCCGTTATTGCGATTCATGTGTTAGCGCCTTATCGACATGAGTTAGGAAATATTCCTTACGGAGAATGGCTAACAGCGGTGTCAGTGAATGGGATGACTCGCTGGGCTGTACCGGTGTTTATTCTTATTTCTGGCGCTTTGATGCTCAGCGATAGTCGTCCTTTTGACTTTGGCTACTATGTAAAAAGGCGTTTGGGAAAAGTGCTGATCCCTTTTATTGTCTGGTCTTTATTTTATGCCTATTTCTCGGGCTGGAGCGCACAAGGGTTTAATAGCAATGTCGCTATGGATGTTCTAGAGAACAGCCCTCATCACGCAACGTATTACCATCTCGGATTCTTCTATTATTTTATTCCACTTTATTTCGTTATTCCGGTTTTGCAGTGGCTGATGAAGCGAACGGATGATGTGGCATGGTATGTGTTTGTTTGTTTATGGTTACTCACAACGACGTTGTTCCTATTTAGAGTAGATGGCCCCTGGAGCCATGAGCTGTGGCTTTACACGGGCTACCTACCACTTGGTTATTTACTTTATAAAAAATTGCCGATTAATTCTCTGACGGTTTCATTAGCGGTCGTTCTGGGTGGTATCTCTTTCTATTTTACGGTGAGTTCCGTTGTTGAGCTGAGTTTGATGCAGGGAGAGTACTCCGTTGGGCGTTGGTTCTCATATAAGACACTGAATGTTGTTATTGCTGCCAGTATGGTCTTTATTTTGTGTAGAGCATTGGGAGAGTCATTATCCAGCGGGGCAAACAAAATGGTGAGCCTGATAAGTAAAAATAGCCTCGGGATATACCTTTTGCACCCCATCTTTCTCTGGCCCATGAAAGAATTTGGGTGGTATCAAGGTCATCCGGCCTGGGTAATACCTTTATGGGTTGTTATTAGCGGTGCTGGCGCTTTGGCGGTAAGTGAGCTGCTGTCACGTTCCACGAAAACAAGGTGGTTATTACCTTAACGCTCTAAAGCGAAATGGATGAATCGATTACCTTGATAGGTAAGTACGCCTTTATCACCAGGATTCAGGGCATGGAAATAGTGAACACCGATCTGGAACTCTCGCTTAGGACCAAGGCGACCTTTTTGTACATAGATCCAAAACTCCTGGTCTTCTTGTCCTGGTAGTGGGTTTGCAACTGGAATTGATTGCTTATCCAAGATGGTAACCTGAACTTGTTTTTCGGGAGCATCCTTCCCTTGAAGATGGCGTTGGTAAAAATATCCAAATAGAGTTACAGCGGCAGCTAATAACAGAAGTAGTATAAAAACTAATGTAATTTGCATCGTGAACTCCTTATATGAACATGTTTCTATCTTACTTAATGGTTTGATTTATTGGGATGTTTCACGTTATAAACAGGATATAGCGCATGTGTTGCTGTTCTTTTTTCGGCGCGCTTCACATTTTAAGTTGTTCAGTGCTATAGCTAAGGATGTATTGAGGTTAAATCTTAATCTGGTTGCAAAATTGTCTTAACTACAGCGTAAGTTGTGTCGTGACAGTTTTGATTGGACGGTGCCCAAAGTTGGCGGAGAGTATTTTCGTGTCAGATATAGAGCAAGTTGTTCTGCGTACCCGAAAAATCGAGAGACTATTGCGGGAACAGTATCATGCCCATGGTAAGGGACTTCATCAGTTGATCAATAGTTGTGAAGAGCGTTTGCCACATGATGTGATTTCGAAGTTACGCTTTGTTGCGACGATTAGAAACAAGATTGTTCATGAAGATCGCTATAAGCTGGAAGATCGTGAAGCGTTTTTAAACGTATGCAATGAGTGTGAAAAGGAGCTGACTCCACGCAGCAGTCGTTTTGTATGGAGAATTGTGATTTCTTTAGTTTCCCTGATCACCATTATTGCGATGATGTTTTATTATGTCTATTGGGAAGAGCTTTCACAGCATATCCATGCTCTGTAATATGCAGATAACAAAAAAGGACGCATTAGCGTCCTTTTTTGTTTTTTAACAGTAGGTTAGTACATCATTGGCAGCGTCATTAAACCAACGATAACTGCGATCATTACTAATCCCTGCTTTTGAGATGAAGAAATCATAACACTGCTCCTTTCTGAGTGATTCACCATATGCAAATAGAATAGCATTGTTTTGGTGGTTTTATCAACTGGATCTTTTGTAGTGTTAGAAAGTTTATGTTTTGTCCGGTTTTATTGCCCAATTATGGTGTGATTAAAGTGCTATTTTGGTGCGGTTGATAGTTGTTCATACTGTCATTATTTCACTTTTTTAATTTTAACTATATGTTTTTATTGTATTTTGTTTTGTTTGTTTTTTGTTCTGATTTTTATTGTTCTTATTTTGGTGTCTAATGCGCCTAGATTGGGGATTCTCACTATAAGGGTGCTTTTGTTGTGATTTTCATGGCATTGATGATAGGGATTCTTATTAACTATAAGAAATAATTAACAGTTTGATGATAAAATTGTTTTTAACACCGGATTGTCGTGCCTGAAGTGCTTTCTCTTTTTATTAGGGGTTTTGTGGTATAACTTGCTGTATTTTATTAAGTTAATGTGTTTATTTTTGGTGTTAACATTAGATATTAGGGCTGTTGTTGGCTGTTTTAGATAGGATATGGTTGGTTTAAGGCTGATATTGAATATTAGAGCTTATAGTCAAACTATTATCCTTCGCTGCAAAAGTTGGCGTTTTAAGTTACAGTTTTAAACACAATCAGGGTGTTATGAATCGTAATCAAGATCCAATTTTTGTCCTTCATTTCTGGACATCCGATCTAACAACTCTACACTGGCGGCAGATTATTAATGAGGTATGAGCATGTGGGGCTGGGTTTCTGCTGTTATTTTAGGTTTTATCAGCATATCGGCATTTGAACGAGAAAAACTAAAACAAGCGGTAGTATTTAATTCACTCTGCTTAGTGTCGCTCGCCTACCTGATTTTAAATCAACAACAAAGCCCCTCTATGGCGTCTCTGTGGGTTATTGCCGGTTTAGCGGTTTCTCTAATTGCTGATTTTTTAAGGATTCAACATAAGCAGTCAAAACTTTGTTTTACGGCTTTTCTTGTCGTTCAACTGTTGTACAGTAAGGCTTTCTGGATGCAGCTTTCTGGCGCGATGGTCTGGTGGCTTCCTGCTTTGCTGATTGCGGCAAGTATTGTGGCTTTTTTCTTGTTATTGCCTCAAATTGATACGTTAATTTTTCCCGTTACTGTTATGGGAATGATGCTGTTGCAAATGACATGGGCTTCTGGGGAGGTTTGGTTAAATCATCCTACTTCAGCGTCATTGTTGGGTTTTGTAGGGTGCATTTCTTTTATGGTGTCAGCTCTTCTTCTCGCTATTCACGATTTTCGTCAGCCTTTTCGGTTTGGACACTGTTTGATTGGTGGCAGTTACTTGGTCGCACAGAGTCTTATCGTTGCATCTGTTGTGCTTTAACTCTGTTTTATATCAATATTTCTAATCGTGAGCTTGGGTACAGTGACAACTTCAAAGATATTTGGAGTATCCCATGCAACAACAGGTTCATGCCCATAAAGTTCTCAACCAAATAAAAGTTCAGCCAATGACTGAAGCTAAAATTCGCGAGTTTGTGACGACGGAGTTTGGTCCTCAGGTACAGTTCCATACCTGTAAATTATCCGGGATGTCGCTAGATGATTTGCTGATTTTTTTCAGGCAGCAGCGTAAAGTCGTGATTGAAAATGATATTTGGTATATCAATGATAAAGCGATCTGCCAGCATTAACGTTTATACCAACCTACATAAGTTTCTGTTCATTCTTGCTTGCTAAAAACGTCAATAACTGCGTTATAGATTTTTGTAATCAGAATAACGAGTTAGTGGCAATCTATGCCTTGTTCTTAGCGTTTTTTCTACGCAATTATCTGAACACTACCTTATCCGGATTGGTATTACTTGAATTTATTGAGTCAAAAGAAATAAATGCCGTTAAAAAGTCCTTACGGTATTGGTACTTAATCGTAAATTCTATGGGACGTTGATATACTGAGCTCTATTGCTTATTGCTATAGAGACGTTATGGATATTTTATCAGCAGCCACCATGTTATTTTTGATTATGGATCCGTTAGGAAACCTTCCTATTGTGTTGTCGATCCTGAAACACATCGATCCTAAGCGTCGACGCATTGTTTTAATCCGGGAACTGCTATTTGCTCTGCTTATTTTAATGCTGTTCCTGTTTGCCGGTCAGTCAATTATGGACTTCTTGCATGTTCAGCCGGAAACATTAAGCATTTCAGGTGGTATCATCCTGTTTATCATCGCGATTAAGATGATCTTTCCTAGTGCGGGTAGTATTACTGGATTAGCGGCAGGTGAAGAGCCCTTTATTGTCCCCTTGGCAACACCACTCATCGCTGGTCCAACAGTTATTGCTACCTTGCTGTTATTATCGAGCCAGAACCCATCTCAGCTATTGGAGCTATCAGCAGCGGTTATGTTGGCCTGGGGCGGCACTTTTATCATTCTTTTATTTAATGGTTTCTTCCACAAAGTTCTTGGTGAGCGGGGGCTGAAAGCCGTTGAGAGGTTAATGGGGCTATTGCTTGTAATGATATCAACCCAGATGTTCCTTGATGGCATAAAGGCGTATGTTGGGCTTTAGAAGGACTTGTTAAGAGTATTAACGTGGTAGGTTAACTGTTGTTTGGAAGAAATGTGTAGGTATTAATCCCCCTGAACTTTTCAGAGGGATTGTTTTATTGGCGATATTTTGGATTATTTACGTTCTAAAAACACGCCCGCTTCCATGTGGTGGGTAAATCGAACCTTTAATCCGTCAAAGTCTATAGAGTTATATTTTTTGAAATTAAAGCTATGATTTTTATTGAATTTTGTAATCGTATTGTCCGGTAAAGTCCAAAGCCGTACAATAGAAACTCGACGTTTGCCGTACCCCACGCCGTACCCAGAGCCGTACCCAGAAATGTAGAGGTTTTCCAACGATGACGAAACGAATCAGTACCAATGCAACGTTGCAAGCATTGAAGCCACAGGATAAGGAATACTCGATCCCCGATAAGAAGGTCGAAGGATTGAACATTCGAGTT
>Ga0075011_10000184_pt1 | contig 32333 bp, 33 predicted proteins | sample TARM_MetaG_T_14_FD_72354 | JGI IMG/M metagenome (GOLD analysis project Ga0075011, IMG submission 72354) | Freshwater microbial communities from Pennsylvania, USA, analyzing microbe dynamics in response to fracking - TARM_MetaG_T_14 | ecosystem: Environmental > Aquatic > Freshwater > River...
GCTATCTTTTGTGCCAGTGACTTAATGGCAATTGGTGTTTATCAGGCTATTGCTCATCACAACCTGAGTATTCCTGAAGATATTGCCGTTATTGGATACGATAACCAGCTATTGGCAAGCGAACTGACTCCCTCTCTAACTTCCATAGACTTGCCGTATGACGAAATGGGCAGAATGGCGATTGAAACAGTGTTGTCATCAACGCCACCTGATGTCCATATGATGAAAGTCGAAGGCGATTTAATTCCCCGAGAGTCAGCTTAGTCTAAAGAATTATTATTTTGTATCGCCATGTTTTTACATGGTTAGGAGCCACTATGATTATAAGAAACCCACTTGTTGAGCAACGAGCCGATCCTTTTGTATACCTGCATACTGATGGTTACTACTATTTCACGGCTTCTGTTCCGGAATACGACCGTCTTGAGCTACGCAGAGCGGAAACGATTGATCAACTTGCCACAACCAGTGAAATTGTCGATGTGTGGCATAAACCAGACACCGGCCCATATTCTGACCTAATCTGGGCTCCGGAAATTCATTATATCGATGGCACCTGGGCAATTTATTTTGCAGCAGCACCCAACAGAGAAATTGTTAATAACGCCTTCCAGCACCGTATGTATGCAATTACCACGGAAAGCGAGAATCCTCTACAGGGCGAATGGAGCGAACCAACTCAGGTCGATAGTGGTCTGTCAACGTTCTGCCTAGATGCAACCTGCTACAAACATAAAGGGCAGTGGTATTATATCTGGGCGCAGAAAGACGCCGTAATACCGGGCAACTCATGCATGTACATTGCGACCATGGATTCCCCGACTACATTATCAAGCAAACCAATATTACTGACTAAGCCAGAGTTTGACTGGGAAGTCAGAGGTTTCTTAGTGAATGAAGGGCCGGCTATTTTGCATCGTCACGGCAAAATTTTCTTAACCTATTCGGCCAGTGCTACCGATGAACGCTACTGCATGGGCGTGTTGTCCATTGATGAAGATGCTGACCTACTCGATGCATCCAACTGGACCAAATCACCAACACCAATCTTTGAAACCGTCGAAGAAAAAGAGATTTACGGCCCAGGCCACAATAGTTTTACAACCAATAAAGATGGCAGCAAAGACTATATGATCTATCACGCTCGCAACTACAAAGGCATTGAAGGTGACCCACTATGGGATCCAAACCGCCATGCTTGTGTACAGCCTATTGAGTGGTCTGAAGATGGTATGCCTATTTGGGGAACACCGCAGAAAGAAGTGGAATGGGTTGAGTAATCTTATACCAATCTGGATAAGTTAATGTTCAGATAATTGCGTAGAAAAAAACGCTAAGAACAAGGCATAGATTGCAGCTAACTAGTTATTCTAATTACAAAATCTATAACGCGGTTATTAGCGTTTTTAGCAAGCAAGAATGAATAGAAACTTATGTAGATTGGTATTACCAACCGCCAATAAGTAAATAAGGGAGTGGTCATCCACTCCCTTTTCGATGGCTTTACCAGCTCGGCGCTGCTATTAGATTCCCAGACTCGCTGGAAGGACGTCTAACAATCAACGACTTATCAAAAAGTAACCTTAGAAGTAATCGCGAATCAACACTTCAGCAATTTGTACCGCGTTAGTTGCAGCGCCTTTACGCACGTTATCTGCCACAACCCATAGATTAACACCGCTGTGATGACTGATATCATTGCGGATACGGCCGACTAAAACATCATCCGTACCACCACCATCACGAACCTGAGTCGGGAAATCATCGCCTTCAAAGACGCGAACACCTTCAGTTTGTTGTAGTATTTCAATTACCTGCCCCGAATCGATCGGCGTACTGGTCTCAATGTGAATAGCTTCAGCATGACCATAAAATACCGGAACCCGAACACAAGTTGGGTTGACCATGATAGAAGGATCATTAAAGATTTTTTGCGTTTCCCACACCATCTTCATCTCTTCTTTGGTGTAGCCGTTTTCCATAAACACATCGATTTGCGGAATGCAGTTAAACGCGATTTGCTGACTAAATGTACTGGTCTCTGCCGGTAAGCCATTGAGCAGTTTTGCGGTTTGGCCTGCCAGTTCATCAATACCAGATTTACCCGCACCGGAAACAGACTGATAGGTAGATACGTTAATACGTTCAATGCCCACCGCATCATAAATAGGCTTCAGAGCCACCAGCATTTGAATTGTCGAGCAGTTTGGGTTTGCAATGATATTCCGGTTGCGGAACTCCGCAACCGCTTCAGGGTTCACCTCAGGGACAACCAGAGGCACATCATAATCGTAGCGGAACTGTGAAGTGTTATCGATAACAACAACACCGGCATCAGCCGCAATCGGAGCCCACTTTTCTGATAGTTCACCGCCAGCAGAGAAAAGTGCGATATGTACTTGTGACCAGTCAAAATTTTCAACATTTTGCACCGTAATCGCTTTACCGTTAAAACGGTACGACTTACCTTCGCTGCGCTCACTCGCCAACAAAAACAGTTCATCGACCGGGAACTTACGCTCCTTGAGAACTTCTAATATCGTCTCACCGACTGCGCCGGTTGCGCCGAAAATTGCTACATTAAACTGTTGGCTCATTGGTTACCTCAATTCTAAAACCTAATTTCTCTAAAGGTGCTAAGTTGGACAATTCATCGCCAGCGAGAGTTATCGCACTGTACTCACGTCTGTCCCAATAATTTTTGCGCATTAAGTCAAACGCACCCGGCTGACCGATTTCACGACGGAACTGCGCATCGTCTTTTCTTACATCGTAGACTAACTGAATTAAATTAAATAATGTTGCCTCGTCCCAACCACGCTCTAAAATCACTTTAGGGATAGGAGCTATTGGAAGCAACACAGATGGATTTGCCCATTCACTGGATTTTATAAACTCACAATAGCTGTTAAAAATCATCGTAGTACCGCGAGCTTTGCCTTCTAAGCCATAACCAGCAACGTGCGGTGTTGCAAAGGCCAGTAAAGGCAATAATTCCATATCGACATCCGGTTCAAACTCAAAAACATCTAACGCTGCTATAAAGCCATCCTGTTTCTTCAGGCGTGTTTTCAACGCGTTATTATCAACGATCGGCCCTCGAGCCGCGTTAATCAGAATTTGATCGCCTGTGAGCTTATTGAGCACTGTTTCATTGAACAGATGATAGGTTGGCCACTCGCCATCGCGAGTAATCGGCGTGTGCAGAGTGATAACATCGGCTTCAATTAATAGTTCATCAAGAGGGGTGAACTCACGGCTATCTCCGGCCGCTTGCTTGGGTGGATCGTTCAACAGAACCTTCATTCCCATACCGGTTAAACATTCAGACAGGTAAGTGCCCACCTGACCTGCTCCAATGATACCCACCGTCTTTTCAAAAATTGAGAATCCATGTTGCTGAGCCAATACCATCAAAACACTCACAACATATTCTGCGACACCAACCTTGTTGCAGCCCGGAGCAGCAGTAAAGAAAATACCACGCTCTTGCAACAGTGCCTGATCAACATGATCCATGCCAGCTGTTGCCGTTCCAACAAATTTAAGCTTATTGGCTTTGCTGATAAGCTCGGCATTGACTTTCGTTACCGAGCGAATCATCAGCGCATCGATATCGACCAAATCATCAGCCGTTAATGTCCGGCCAGGTTTTAAGATCACTTCGCCCAGTTGACTGAACAACTGTTCAGCATAAGGCATGTTTTCATCAATTAAGATTTTCATTACAGCGTTTAATCCGGAATTAGTCAGTTACGGCTGGTTGCCTTTTCTATTGCAGGCATTGTGCAAAAAAGCGCTCTAAGTGTCGAGGAATAAAAATGCCCGATAACTTTTCAGCTATCGGGCAACATCCAGAACAAAAGGATCTCGTCCCGCTCTCCATGGGACAAAGTCTGCGTCTGTTTGATTAGCCAAGCTAATCAGTTCTGGAAACCTCTTACCATCATAGGTATCAGGTTAAGCTTCGTATTTCTTAATAACCAAAGTAGCGTTTGTGCCACCGAAACCAAAGCTGTTCGACATCACTGTCGTTAGTTCCTGCTCGCGCGCTTGTGTCACAATATCCAGACCTTGCGCCGCTTCATCAAGATTTTCAATGTTGACGCTTGGAGCAACAAAGCCATGTTGCAGCATCAGTGTTGAGTAAATCGCTTCGTGAACACCTGCCGCACCGAGCGCGTGACCAGTCATCGCTTTCGTTGCAGAGATTGCAGGGCTGTTACCGCCAAAGACTTCCTGGATTGCACCCAGTTCTTTAACGTCACCAACAGGAGTAGAAGTACCATGAGTATTCACGTAGTCCACACTGTCTACATTTTGCATCGCCATCTTCATACAACGAGCGGCACCTTCACCAGATGGCGCAACCATGTCGTAACCATCAGAAGTCGCACCGTAACCCACAATTTCACCGTAGATTTTCGCGCCACGAGCTAATGCGTGTTCAAGTTCTTCAACCACAACCATACCGCCACCACCAGAGATAACGAAACCGTCACGGTCTGCATCGTAAGTACGAGATGCTTTATCTGGAGTGTCGTTGTACTTAGTAGATAGTGCACCCATTGCATCGAACATCATGGTCAGTGACCAATCAAGTTCTTCACCACCACCAGCGAATACAACATCTTGTTTACCAAGTTGAATCAGTTCCATCGCGTTACCGATACAGTGTGCAGACGTTGCACATGCAGAACTGATTGAGTAGTTCACGCCACGAATTTTAAATGGGGTCGCCAGACAAGCAGAAACCGTTGAAGACATAGTACGAGGTACCATGTATGGACCAATACGCTTAACGCCTTTATTACGTAGCGTATCCGTTGCAATAACCTGGTTTAACGACGAAGCGCCGCCAGAACCAGCAACAATACCAGTACGATCGTTAGATATTTGCTCAGGAGTCAGCCCTGAATCCGCAATGGCTTGTTCCATTGAAATGTATGCAAATGCAGCCGCATCACCCATAAAGCGCATTTGTTTGCGATCAATATGGTCAGCAGGGTTCATCTTCAAGTTACCCCACACCTGTGAGCGCAGACCTTGCTCTTTAAATTGCTCAGACGCAGTAATACCTGATTTGCCAGTTTTAAGAGACGATAGAACTTCTTCGACGTTGTTACCGATACTTGAAACAATACCCATACCGGTGATTACGACTCGTTTCATGTGACATTCCTATTATTCAATATTTCGTTAAATGATAACGAAGAAGGACTTCAAAAGTGGTCAGCTTTCCCATAAATCCGTACAATCTCGACAATATTTCGCCGAATTTGAAAGATTTTTCCTAATATGACTTCCATAACTAACGCACAGCTTGGCTGGAACGATGCCGGAACTCCGGTTTCAGACCAGTTTGATGACGTTTACTTTTCCAACGTCAATGGACTGGAAGAAACCCGATATGTGTTTCTAACACAAAATAATCTCCCACAAAGATGGCAGCATTATGACCAAAAGCGATTTGTTGTTGCCGAAACAGGATTTGGAACAGGTTTAAACTTCCTGGCTGTTTGGCAATGGTTTGACAAGTTTAGACACCAAAACCCCGAAGCGAAACTCCAATCGCTACATTTCATCAGTTTTGAAAAGTATCCACTCAGCAAAGAGGACTTAATCAAGGCTCATCAGGCATGGCCTGAACTTGCTCAATACGCTCAACAACTGCATGAATTTTATCCTATTGCTGTACCCGAATGCCACCGTATTGTTCTGGCTGATGGTGCTGTCACGCTAGATTTATGGTTTGGTGATATAAAAGACTGTATGCCGAAAGTGCCTACTTATAAACACGGTATCGTTGATGCCTGGTTCCTGGACGGGTTTGCGCCGAGTAAAAACCCAGAAATGTGGAATCAGGATCTATTTAACGGTATGGCAAAACTTGCCAAACAAGAGTGTACCTGTGCGACATTCACAGCTGCGGGATTCGTGCGTCGTGGTTTAATCGAAGCTGGCTTTGAGATGAAAAAAGTCAAAGGTTTCGGAACCAAACGGGAAATGATCGCCGGAACACTCAAACAAAAAATAGCCCACACGAACATTAAACCTTGGTTCAATATTGATGCCGTCGCCGACTTACGGGATGTCGCCATTATCGGTGGTGGTATTGCCAGCGCGACTTTAGCCAAAGCATTAACCGATCGGGGTGTTTCTGTTTCTGTGTATTGCAAAGATAAAGCACTTGCTGAAGGAGCTTCTGGTAACCGACAGGGAGCCGTGTACCCACTTCTGAATGGTGAACATAAAAATGTGTCTCGTGTATTCGCGCCCGCATTTCTGTATGCCCGCCAATTTGTGGAGCAGGCTGCGAAACGCTTTTCCTTTGCTCATGACTGGTGTGGTGTTACCCAATTGATGTGGGATGAGAAATCCGCCAAAAAATTACGAGGCATGTTCAAAGCCGAACTGACTTCCGAGCTGGTCGTCCACCTTGATAAACAACAAACCAATGACACAATTGGCTTGCCTGTTAATGTGGAAAGTGTCTCTTACCCTTTGGGAGGATGGCTATCCCCTGCTCAGTTGACTCAGGGGCTTCTGCAAGACCTTGAGCAGCAGAGTAAGCTCAAGGTTTACTACGAGCACAATATTGACAATTTGCAATGGCAGAAAGAGGCACAACAGTGGTGCCTCACGAGTGGAAACCATTCGTACACTCATCAGGCCGTGGTAGTCGCGACCGGTCACCTGTTTGACACTTTCACTCAAACTGAGTCAGTACCGTTAGGCAAAGTGAAAGGTCAGGTCAGTCATATTCCAACCACACCTGTGTTGCAGAAACTGAATACCGTGCTCTGTTATGACGGTTATATGACGCCATGTGATCCGGCAACCCAACATCACTGCATTGGCGCAAGTTATGACCGGACACATCTGGACAATGAATTTGACCCGGAAGCACAAACTGAAAACGGTAAAAAATTGGTGAACTGTCTGCCGGCGCAAAGCTGGCCTCACGAAGTGGATACCAGTGGTAATTTGTCACGTCAGGGGATTCGCTGCGTCAGCCGCGACCACCTGCCATTTATCGGCAACATCGGTGACTTTGGGGCTATTACAGAGCAGTACTCTGACCTCGTTCGCATGAAAGAGGAAGATGCGCCGACAGTGAAGCACTACCCGCAGCTTTACTGCATGATTGGTTTGGGCTCAAGAGGATTAAGTTCTGCACCATTGATGGCAGAAGTATTAGCCTCACAGATGTGTGGCGATCCACTGCCGTTGCCTAACGACGTGCTGTCAACACTGCACCCAAGCAGAATGTGGGTCAGAAAATTGCGTAAAGGGAAAGCACTGACAGAAAAGTAATGTTTTACACCAGAAGCAACAAAGCCTCGCAATTGCGAGGCTTGAGTTTGTTGACAAAGTACTTTTATGTCATTCCAACGAAGGCTGGAATCTAGCTACAGCGTACGCTTTTATTAGATTCCAGACATTTCGTTGCGAAATTCTGGAATGACGTCATTGGGATTGTCATCAACCTTTAAAATATTAAGCAACCAGCTTTGCTACTGCTTCTTTTAGTTGAGTTTCTACTTCAGCGTTAGTCACTTTACCGTTTTCAAGATCAAAGTTGTCGTAAAAACTTGGCACAGAAACCGTCGCTTTCACATTACCGCCAAAGAACTGTGCCGAGCCAGAAGCCGCTGCTAATACAGAAGATGCGCCACCGGGACCCGGTGAAGTTGCCAGATATACAGCCGGCTTATTTTTGAACATTTCACGGTCAATACGTGTCGCCCAGTCAAACAGGTTCTTATACGCGGCTGGATGGTGACCATTATGTTCAGCAAACGAAATAACGAAAGCATCAGCCTGTGCCAAATCACGTAAGAAAGCTTGTGCGCCTTCAGCCTGACCAATCTCTTTTTCAAGATCTTCGCTGAACATTGGCACGTGATAATTATTGATATCAAGAACTTTAACATCAGCGCCATCAATCAGATTTGCTGTATAAGTAGCGAGAGCTTTGTTAATAGAGGTAGAACTGGTGCTTGCACCGAATGCGATAACTTTCATAACGATAACCTTCTATGCTGTTTCAATAGGATCAGATTAAACTTTGACTGCTGAATCAACAAGCAGAATTATTGCATGAGGTTATTCAAAAAAATTGAACATTAAACATAAAAAATAGCAGCGAGATTCGCTGCTATTTTTATACTCAATAATAATCAGGCCTGATTAGCCAGCTCATTCCAAAGGTCCGTCACTATGGTTCTGTCTGCCGGAGTTAGTTCTGCACGCGCATCATCCAGGCTTTTATCAATGCGAGCTTTGAGCTCAGCAACATCCTCAATACCTTGTTCTTCACAGGCGGCGGCAGACAGCGAGATATGCCCACGCAAGTAACCACCAGCAAATAACTCATCATCGGAAGCCGTTGCAATACGCGCATCAATCAGCTCTAAAAGCTTTTCTTCAAATTCTATAATCATAATCTTCTCGTTCTTTTGCAGCTTCTCTATTCCACAATAAATTGTTCAGCTGATAACTCAGGCGTTTGGTAAAAATCGCGTAGTGCTTGAGACAAGATACTCACACGCTCTGGCAAGCCCTGAGATAGTATTGAAAGCACTTCCTGATGTACTCTATTCATAAATGCCATCCGATCCGGCTCAAATTCGCCGCTAAGGTTGTCACAACTAACGGTAAAAGGGAACCCGGCACTGACCGATAATATCCACTCATAGGCCTGAGGACGAACTTCTACTTTCTCAAATTCAGCCTGAACGTTTTCACTCCGGCCATCGGGGTGATACCAGTAACCAAAGTCTTCTAATAAACGTCGCTCAGGCCCGGCGACACACCAGTGAGCAATTTCATGCAGTGCTGAAGCGTAAAAACCACGAGCGAAAATTATCCGGTGATAATCAACCGTTTCATCAGCTGGCAAATAAATAGGCTCATCATCGCCTAACTCCAATTTGGTGTTAAACGAAGAATAAAACGTTTGATTGAAGATAGTGATCAAGTCTGTGTATTGGTGAGACATAGCAGTGAAATACTGAGTTAGTAACCTTGGGATTTAATGACAACGCTATTTTCGCGGCTTTTCACGGCAAGGTAAAGTGTAGGAATTTACGTATTCGTCTTATTTACCAGTAAAACCGCGTTCAAATACAAAAAAAATCGGTCGTCACTGCCTAAATCTCATACTAAACTGCGCGTCTTATTGAATTATCCATCTTCATGACATGGTGTTTCTCATTACAACACCATTCGTCGTAATGACTCATTTTATAGGTATCACATCATGCTCCTTAGCGTTTTGTATATTATCGGAATTACAGCGGAAGCAATGACTGGCGCACTCAGCGCCGGGAGACGTAAAATGGACTGGTTTGGCGTCATGCTCGTTGCCAGCGCAACCGCTATCGGTGGTGGAACCGTGAGAGATATTCTGCTCGGACACTACCCGCTGGGGTGGGTAAAAAACCCGGAGTATCTTGTTATTACTTGTGCCGCCGGTGTCATTACCACGGGTATCTATCAATGGGTCATCAAACTCAAAGGTCTGTTCATTCGTTTAGATGCTTTAGGACTCATTGTATTTAGTATTATTGGCACCAAAGTAGCGTTAAGCATGGGATTACATGAAGTCATCTGTATCGTGGCAGCTTTGGTCACCGGTGTATTTGGCGGATTACTGCGTGATCTTATCTGCCGTCAACAACCATTAGTATTGCATGAAGAGTTGTATGCGTCGGTTTCTCTGGTTGCATCCGGACTTTACCTGACACTGCTTCATTTTGGCATTAATGATGTGACGAGTACTGTCATCACTTTGGTGGTTGGCTATCTACTGCGTATGTCTGCCGTACGCTTTCAATGGCGTCTGCCTTCTTTCCATATCGAGGCTGAAAGCTCATTACACTAAACTCACTCTCTGCCATAAAAATGCCCTCTCATTTGAGAGGGCATTTTCATTTAAACCAAATCAGATTTGCGGTGTTTCGGTGGTTACACCATGATTTTGACCACGATGACGCAGCAAGTGATCCATCAGCACTATCGCCAGCATCGCTTCAGCAATAGGCACCGCACGAATACCAACACATGGATCATGGCGCCCTTTGGTAATTAACTGAGTCGGTTCACCACCACGGGTAATGGTATCGCCCGGAACCGTAATACTGGACGTCGGCTTGAGTGCAATATTCGCCACCACATCCTGACCAGTAGAAATACCACCCAAAATGCCGCCGGCATGGTTACTGGTGAAACCTTCCGGTGTTAACGGATCACGATGTTCGCTACCACGTTGGTTCACCACATCAAAACCATCACCGATCTCAACTCCTTTCACGGCATTAATACTCATCAGAGCATGAGCAATATCAGCGTCCAAACGATCAAATACCGGCTCACCTAACCCGACTGGCAGGTTCGTTGCCACCACCTGAATTTTGGCACCGATTGAATCGCCTTCTTTTTTAAGGTCACGGATCAGTTGATCAAAGGCTTCGACTTTATCAACATCCGGGCAGAAAAAAGCGTTGTTATCGATTTCGTTCCAGTCGACTTTATCAATCGATACATCACCCATTTGTGATAAATAGGCACGAATCTCTACGCCAAATTCTTGCTTGAGGTATTTCTTAGCAATACCGCCAGCCGCTACACGCATCGCGGTTTCACGGGCAGATGAACGACCACCGCCTCGATAATCACGAATACCGTATTTTTGATGGTAGGTGTAATCAGCATGTCCCGGACGGAACTTATCTTTAATTTCCGAATAATCTTTTGAGCGTTGATCGGTATTTTCAATCAACAAACCAATCGATGTTCCTGTGGTTTTGCCTTCGAAAACACCCGATAGAATTTTAACTTCATCCGGTTCTCTGCGTTGCGTGGTATAACGCGATGTGCCCGGACGACGTCTGTCTAAGTCAGCCTGTAAATCCGCTTCGCTAATTTCTAGCCCCGGAGGACATCCGTCTACGATACATCCCAGTGCGATACCGTGACTTTCTCCGAATGTCGTCACCCGGAAATGCTGCCCGATACTGTTTCCTGCCATTACTTCCTCAAATTTAGTGTGCTGAAAACAGGAACGGTCAAGTTCCAACACACTCATAGCTATTCTTCGTGGATTCATAGTCGCTTTATTACGTTTTGATGTAAAGAGCTTATCGCCACAAATTAAAAAAGCGCCAGCTGAGTTGCTGACGCTTACAAATAAAGCTAACCGGAAACCTGTCTGGTTTAATCTAAGTAAAGTGAAAACTCGTCGGCACAATCAAGCAACTGCTGACGAGTTAACAAGAATACGCCATGCCCGCCATTTTCAAACTCTAGCCAAGTAAAAGGAATATCCGGGTACTGATCCATCATATGAATCATAGAGTTACCCACTTCACAAATCAAAACACCATTTTCAGTTAAATAACGAGGTGCATTGGCAAGAATACGACGAACCAGCTTCAAACCATCAGACCCAGCCGCAAGGCCAAGTTCAGGCTCATGCTTAAACTCTTCTGGCAGGCTATCCATATCTTCCTGATCAACATAAGGAGGATTGCTGACGATAATATCGTACTGAGACTCCGGTAAATCGCGGAATAAGTCAGAGCGAATAGGAAAAACCTGCTGCTCAATTCCGTGATCCTGAATATTCTGCTCGGCAACTTCCAGTGCATCAGCAGAAATGTCAATCGCGTCAACTTCCGCTTCAGGGAAAGCATAAGCACACGCAATGGCAATACAACCACTGCCAGTACACATATCCATAATACGAGTAGGCTCATCAACTAACCAAGGCGAGAACTGCCCCTGAATCAGCTCACCAATAGGAGAACGTGGCACTAAAACTCGCTCATCGACAAAAAACTCTAAGCCACAGAACCATGCTTTATTGGTCAAATAAGCGGTTGGCGTTCGTTCCTGAATACGAGCAATGACACGTTCAACCACTCGTAAACGCTCACTGGATGTCAGACGAGAATTCAATGCATGAGGAGGCACATCAATTGGCAGGTATAAGGTTGGCAGTATCAGCTGAACAGCTTCATCCCACGCATTATCCGTACCATGACCATAAAATAAATGAGCCGCATTAAAACGACTGACAGTCCAACGAATCATGTCCTGCAGGGTGTGAAGTTCCGAAACGGCTTCTTCAACAAAAATCTTATCCAAAATTGCCTCCGAAAAGCGCTACAATACTGCGAGTATCGATCTATAACAGTTAATTTAATCCTAATGAGCAAAAAAGACACCAATTTCAACGATAATAATGATTATGACGCTGACGATGATTTTGCAATGTTTCGCGATGCAGTAAAGGGCGTAAAAAAGTTTGAGCAGGATACCATAGTCCAGCAGCCAAACAGAAATGCTAAACAAAAAGAAATCCGCAAAGATAACCGTGAAGCGAGTGACAACCATTTCTACTTCTCTGACGAGTTTGTTCCTCTTCTCAGTGAAGAAGGCCCGACTCGTTATGCCCGTGATGATGTGTCGAAATATGAAATCAAACGGCTACGCCGGGGCGTTTATGTTCCTGATGTCTTTTTAGATATGCACGGTATGACTCAGAACGAAGCTAAGCGCGAACTGGGAGCCATGATTGCCTATTGCATCAAAGAGGGAATCCATTGTGCCTGTATTCAGCACGGCATTGGTAAGCACATTCTGAAACAGAAAGTACCGCTTTGGTTAGCACAGCACCCTGACGTGATGGCTTTCCATCAAGCGCCGTTAGAGTTTGGCGGTATGGGAGCACTTCTGGTTCTGATTTCCGTTCCTGAGAAATAATACCAATCAACCAAATTAAACGATTAGTTTAAACGTGTTAGTTAATTGTTCAGTGAACAGGTATCGATAAGCAAACCTTATTTGCCATGGATGGCAAATTATACCAATCTGGATAAGTTAGTGTTCGATGCCTGCTCGCTGTTGCAACGAAACCAACCCTGCTTAATGCCATTTTTACGAGATTAATAGCGCATCTCTGGCGGTATTGGCATGTTCTCTTCTTTCAGAGTTGGCCGTTGACCACCTTTACGCCGGTACTGCTTGAGCTGGAAGACATAAGCGAGAACCTGAGCAACAGCAACGAACAGTTCATCAGGAATTTCCTGTTCCAGTTCGGTGGTATGGTAAAGGGCCCGCGCTAACGGTGGAGCAGGAATAATCATGATTTCATGCTCCCGCCCGACTTCTCGGATCTTCATAGCCATATGGTCGACGCCTTTCGCAATCACTACCGGGGCCCTGTCACTATTCTGCTTATAACGCAGTGCCACTGAAAAGTGTTCCGGGTTGGTGATAATAACGTCAGCCTGAGGTACTTCTGCCATCATCCGCCGTTGGGCCGCTTCACGCTGTAACATGCGGATACGGCCTTTCACCTCAGGTTTACCTTCGGTATCTTTGTGCTCGTCCTTAACTTCCTGCTTCGTCATTTTTAACTGATTGGCGTGTTGCCATATCTGAAACGGAATATCGATAGCGACGACAACCAGTAAAGAACAGCTAATCAATAAAATGAAATCCAACAGAATATCGAGTGAATGGAAAATATTCTGGGGGAACACATCCAAACTGAGTTGAAACAAATCATGTTTAGAGCGGTTAATTAAGAAAAATGCCACTCCGGCCACGAGTGAAACTTTGAGAATAGACTTAATCAGCTCCACCCAACTCTGCAAGCCAAACATACGCTTAAAACCACTGAGCGGATTAATCTTAGATAGCTTGGGCATAGCGGCTTCAGCAGAAAAGCTGATCCCCCCAACCCCAGCCGCACCGATCAAAGCTGCGACAAACAGGGTGATAAGTACCAACAGTAGTGGCAACAAAAGGGTCACTAACGCCGTCGAAGCAATATCAAATAGCTTGGCCAAGTCGAAAATCTCTTCCCGACTTAGCGTAAATAGGCGTCCCATCGCTGCAAACAGTTTGCTTGCCAGCGCTTCGCCAAACCACATCAGTGATATCGCACCGACTACCAGTACTGATACCGACGCCAACTCCTTCGAGCGGGCAACCTGGCCCTTTTCGCGGGCCTGTTGTAACCGTCGGGGGGTGGCGTCTTCAGTCCTTTCCTGACCGTCTGATTCTGCCAATTCAGCCTCCTAAGGCTCTATGCCAGAGTCAAAACCCTAACAATCTAAACGAATTAAACGACAAATTTGCTGCTCGCCCTGCAACCAGAATAGTTCATATTGAGGATAAAGGCCGCTGATAATAAACCAGCACAGCATCAAACCAACAAGCAAAGCAAATGCAAAGCCCAAAGAGAAAATATTTAACTGTGGCGCTGCTCGAGTCATAACCCCGAAAGAAAGGTTGATCGTAAGCAGAGCAACAATTCCCGATAATGACATGCTGAGCGCCACTTTAAATATCGTTCCCAGCCATAATGCCAATTCACGAAAATCTACCGCACCGAGGCCACCGCCGCCAATCGGAATACTCTTGAAACTAAAAGCCAGCAACTGAATCATTTTCAGATGTCCGTCACTGGCCAAAAAGAACAGCGTTGCCAGAAACATGAATAGCTGACCTAACAGCGGCGTATTCTGACCATTGGCAGGATCGACCATTGAGGCAAAACCCAGACTCGACTGCATACCAAGGATCTGCCCGAGCATAACAAATGTCTGAATAATAAATTGGGTGATCATGCCCATCGCCACGCCAATAATTAGCTGCTCAAGCGTAATTAAAAACCCCTGAAAGGAGAGCAGTTCAATATTATCGGGAACAGCGGGTATTGCCGGCATGATAGCGAAAGTCAAAGCCAGACCGAAATAAAGTCGAATACGCGCCGAAACAAAGCGTGCGCCCGTTACCGACATCACCATCAACATGGCTGAAATTCGTGTATAAGGCCAAAAATAATTGGCGATAAAATCAAGAACGACGCTGGCAGGATACTCCATAGCCGCTCCTAATACAGTACCTGAGGCAATCGCTCAATCATGGAGAAGAAAAACTCCATCATCATTTGCGTCATCCAGTGACCGAATAACATCAGCGCCAGCAACGTAACCACCAGACGCGGCAGAAAGCTCAGGGTTTGTTCGTTGATCGACGTCGCCGCCTGGAAAATGGCAACCACCAAGCCGATCAGCAAGCTGGGAATGATGATGGCACACACCATAATAAGTACCATCCATAAGGCGTCACGGAACAGCTCTACAAACATCTCTGGAGTCATAATGCCCTCCCGCTACAATGCGAAGCTGCCGGCCAGTGTAGACAAGATTAGATTCCATCCGTCCACCAACACAAACAACATAAGTTTAAATGGCAACGATACAATCATAGGTGACAGCATCATCATACCCATTGCCATCAATACCGAAGCAACCACCAGGTCAATAATCAAAAATGGCAGGAACAGCATAAAACCAATCTGGAAAGCGGTTTTCAGCTCCGAGGTAATAAACGCTGGAATCAGTATTGCCATAGAGACATCTTCAGGATTATCGACTTCGGCGCCAGCGATATTAACAAAAGTTTCCAGATCCTTGATTCGTGTCTGCTTGAGCATGAAGTCTTTCATCGGGATCTGCGCCGTATCAAATGCCTGCCGCGCCGTTACCTGCTCATCAAGATAGGGTTGAACCGCTTCCTGATTAATCCGGTTAATCACCGGTGACATGATGAAAAAGGTTAAAAAGATGGCGATACCAATAATTACCTGATTTGATGGTGTTTGCTGCAAACCCATGGCCTGACGAAGTATCGACATAACAACCACAATACGGGTGAATGACGTCATCAAAATAACCATAGCCGGCAAAAAGCCCAACATGGTCATTAACGCTAATATCTGCAGATTAACAGAGTAGTCTTCACTGCCATCCGGGTTAGTGGTCATGGTAAACGCTGGGATACCACCGCCCCCGACGACACTACCACTGGCAACTGTTCTTGCAGCCCCCTGATCCCTCTCCATAGTGGTGACTGTTACGCTTTGTCCGGGAGCGGCATTAGCCGGAACTGGAGTCTCCAGCTCTTGCTGAGCCTGGGCCAATGGAACAAACAACAATGCACCCATCCAGACGATGAAAGCAATTCGAGTCCATAAAATGCGTGAAACTTCAGACAGAGGTATTTTTATCATTCTTTTTTAGTAGCTGAGTCAAAGTGTTAGAAAAGGGTACCGACTCCTGCTCCTCCTGAGTCAAAGGGGTTTCCAATTTAGACAGCATCTGAATCGACTGTGAAGTGACACCAATCAGAAATTGCTCTTCTCCCGCTTGTACTATCATCAATCGTTCTTTGGTTCCAACCGGAAGCTGACGAACGACGCTCAACCCTTTCTGCTGGCCAAATGCGGGGACACGCATGCGCTTTAACAACCATGCCATACCGATAATGATGGCTATAACGAACAATAGCGACCCTAATGTAGCCGCTATATCAAACTGGTCACCTTGAGCTGCAAACACCGGGCTGGCAACCAAAGATAACATCATGAATCGTTTCATAACCTTATCTCAGTTTTTTAATACGTTCTGTTTGACTAATCACGTCAGTTAAACGAATACCAAACTTATCATTGACCACAACCACTTCACCATGAGCGATCAGGGTACCATTAACCATGACATCCAATGATTCACCAGCAATTCTGTCCAACTCAACCACCGACCCCTGGTTAAGCTGCAGAAGGTTACGAATACTGATTTTAGAACGCCCTACTTCCATGGAAATCGTTACCGGAATATCCATGATAGTATCAAGTTTACGGCGTTCATCATCACTGATTGGGGGAGCCGTATCTTTCAGCTCATCCAGCGGTGCCGCCAATACTTCGTCAACATCTACATCCGGCGCACTCGGATCTTCACCCAATGCTGCTGCCCACTCATCCGCAAGCTTTTGATCTTCTGATTTTGACATTTATGTCACCTACTTGATTAATCAACAATTTCATCGTCGTCATAATTTTCCTCTTCATCCAGCTCAGCAATAATATCTTTGCCGAGGAATGCGAGGTCTGTTTTAACAACGTCCGGACGCTTAATTTCTTCTGAAATCTGAACTGCCATGTTGTCTCCCGAGCGTCCCATTTTGACACGGTAAGTCGGCAATTCTTCAACAAACATCGTTGCGTTCTTCGGCATTTCAATCGGGATGATGTCTCCCGCCTGCAGCTCCATCAAATCACGCAGCGCAATATCTTTTTCTAACAGGTTAACTCTGAAATTAACCGGAACATCCATAATTTCTTCACGCAACGCTGAACTCCAGCGCACGTCGGTTTCCATTTTATCCGATTGAACACCCGCATCGAGCAGTTCACGAATGGGTTCAACCATGGAGTATGGCATCACGACGTGAAAATCACCGCCCCCACCATCAACTTCGATATGGAAGGAACTAACGACTATCACTTCTGTTGGGCTGACAATGTTTGCCATACTTGGGTTCACTTCCGAATCCAAGTATTCAAATTCAACCCCCATCACTGGTGACCACGCTTCTTTGTAATCCCCAAAAACAATTTTCAGCAGTAACTGAGTGACTCTTCGTTCTGTTGGAGTGAATTCACGTCCTTCAATGCGGGCATGATAACGACCATCGCCACCAAAAAAGTTTTCTACCAGAATGAATACCAGACGGGCTTCCATGGTAATCAAAGCGGTCCCTTTGAGCGGACGGAAACGAACCATGTTTAAGCTGGTTGGAACATACAATGTATTCTGGTATTCACCAAACTTCATCATCTGCACGCCGTTAATCGACACTTCAGCGGTCTTACGTAGCATGTTAAACAGGCTTATTCGCATATGACGTGCAAAACGCTCATTGATCAGTTCAAGCGTTGGCATCCGACCACGGACAATTCGATCTTGCGACGAAAAGTCAAACGAGACAGCACTCTCGTCGGAAGTGTTTAAATCCTCCTCACCTTCATCATCAACACTATCCACCCCGTGGAGCAGCGCATCAATTTCGTCTTGGCTTAATAGATCGGTCACATTTCACCTACTGCATTACAAAATCAGTAAACAATACACGCTCAATGACAGGTTGCCCCACCACTTTCGTCAGTGCTGCTTTAATATCGTCGGTCGCTTTATCTCTTAATTCCACCCGGCCATTGGTGGTACGTAACTGCTCAACCGTTGCTGATGCGAAGGTTGCCAGTAATGTACTTTCAACTAAAGGGGAGTGATAACGCGCCAAATTGTCATTTTCTGTACCACGAACCATTAACTGAACTTTAATTTGTACCACACGGTTACGGTTATCTCCTGTCACATTGAACACAAATGGCTGCGCTATGTTCACATACGATACAGGGGCAACATTGGCAGCAGGCTCATTTGACTTGCTCGCTGTGGTTTCCGATGAATCGTCACCACTCAGAAAGAAAAATGCCGCACCGCCACCACCAAGTAGCAGAACTGCTGCAATAATAATAATCAGTAATTTCTTTTTACCCTTGGGTGCTTCTTCCGGAAGCTCTTCAACAGCCATACTTTTCTCTATGTTGTTATTTTTTAATCAGGATTTATAAGTTTAAGCGTAATAACTGATTCCATCACGCTTTGCTGCTACATTCAAATCAAGTTTGACGTTTGTATCAAGGTTTTCATCACTATTTAGCGGATCGCCACTCGCAGATTGACCACCAGAGCCTTCGCCGCCTGATGCATATCTCTGCTGTTGACCAGAGCTTTGCTGCTGAACAGAAGTATCACCCAGCTGTACCCCCTGGTTATTAAGCATCTCACGCAATCTCGGCATCGATTGCTCTAACGCGTCACGCGCCTGCTGGTTAGCGACGGTAAAATGTACTGTCGCGCCATCAGAGTTCATATTCATCCTAATGTGCATTCGGCCGAGTTCCGGGGGATCTAAGCGTATATCAATATTCTTCAGGTTTTTCGACAACATTACCTGAACCCGTTCAGCTAACTCGTCCGCCGCCATATCTGATCTGACAAGCTGCAGAGGAGGCGCTGTCTGCTGTGTCTGTAGGTTATCAGCACGCATCGCCTGTGGGCCATTCACACCTTGTTGCCCCGCTGCAGCTGACAGTTGCTGTGCCAGATGCGAATCCGATGTCTGACCTTTCTGCTTACCTTCCGCTAATCCGGCTAGTGCTTTAGCCCCTAATCCCGCTTTCAATGCTGCTTGATTTAACGAAGGGTCAGTCTGATTTAACATCGCTGAAGATAGCATAGGATTAGCATGCATATTAGTCGACTGCAACGCTTGCGCAGCCGCTTCGCTACTGACTGCGGCTGGCATAGCCGACTGAGCAGCCATCGCTTTATCTGCCTGAGTGGTCAGTGCCTGATTATTCAACGCCTGATGAACTGGCTGAGAAACAGCACCATGTTGGGCAACCTTCAATTTAGGTCCTGATTTACTGTCAGCTTCTGCCATTTCAGGGGAAACACTGCCAGCCTCTGTCGCTGATGAAGCCCATGGAATCGCTGCCGCGGCTACTGCCGGTGAAACCTGTTCATCCTGGGGGCTATCAACAGACTGCGATGGGGTAACTTTAGCCTGTTGAGACAACATCGCTGCGATCTGGCTATCACTCAACGCCTCAACATCTTTAGCATCTTTGATCTGCTTCTGTAAGTGATCTTGAGGTAACTCTTGGGTAGGTAAGGACGACTCAGCAACCTTACTGTCTTTTATGTTTGCCCATTGTTGTAATGGTTGATTTCCCTGGTCAATCAAAAGCTCCTCGCCAACCATCGTTTTTTCGCTATCACTGGCTTGCTTTTCTGCCATGAGCTGCTGTGAATTTAACGGCACACTCTCTAAGTTCTGCGGCACGGGAGTCACTTTCTGCATTTCCGGCTCAGAACTGGATAGCTCATCTACAACTGAGTGCTGATTCTGATGAGGCAAAGGCTTGCCATCCTGCTTGACCAAAGTTTGATTCGCTTCATGCAAACGTTCTAAGATTTTGTCGCCTTCTCCCATCGCCTGTGCCGTTTTCGCTTTTAGTTCGGCCTGTTCATCAACTTCACTGTCACTGGCAATAAACGCTTTTAAATCTTCTGGAATTTCCGGAGATTCGCCCTCGGGGGCTTTCGCTACTTTACTCTGTTGAGCTTCAGGCTTAACGGCAACAGACTCACTATCCGCCCCCTCACCTTCCTGAGTCAAAAGAGCATCTGTACTGCTGGCTTTGAGCGATTCAGAATCAACAACCTTTTCTTCACCATCGGTTTCAGCCAGTTTTTCAGTTTCAGCTTGCTTAACCTCTCCCTTTACTTCGCCCTTTTTACCGACCAGTAAAGAAGCCAATTTGTCTAAAAAGCCTTTTGTTTCTCCACTGTCACTACTGGCTAAATCTGTTGTAGACGCAGATTTAGCCACATTAGTAACCTTAGAGTTATCAACCGAAGGGGTTAAATTGACATTCATATTCAGCTCACTCGCATTCAACACTGCAATGATTTGCCGCCATGCACCTGAGTTTGATACTCAAATCCATGTTATAAGCCAGATTGGTTTTACCTACGCATCCCGGCAAGTCATTGCTCAATTATTTATTGCAAACACTGCAAGAAGTGCGCCAAAAATAAAGGTCATTCCGTTGCTATCAGATGAGATGAGTGTTGTCACGACGACGGTTAAAGCTCAGAGTCGAGAACTCATCCATCAGCTTCTGCTCTCGTTTATTCTCCAGACGTTGTTTCTCTGCCTGTTTTTTTTCAATCAGCAACTCATAAGAACGGCGCTGTTTGCGCACTTCCATCCAATGCGATTCACAACCTTCGACCTGAGATTTAAAGTGTTGTTCAGCGTCACGCTGCTTAGATAAGGTTTCATCTAACTGAGTCAAAAAACGGTTGAGGTGCCCATATTGGCTTGCGGTTAATCCAGATTGTCCTCTTTCAACTAACTGCTGACAGTAATCAAGCCGATACTGTTCAATTTGTTTGAGCTGCTGATAATAGTCCTCGAGTTCACTACGGGCTTTTCCCAGCGCCATTACCGCTTTATCTTCTTTATCTTTTGTCTGCTCCAGCAGAAATTCGATAGCGTTATCCATCTACGGTTACTCCACACTCAATACGTTTTTCAGCATACTGATACACATATCGTAAGGAACTGTTTCCTTCATCGTCTGCTGTAAATAACCATCCAGCTTCGGTTTAAGAGTAAACGCACTATCGATGGCCGGATCAGTCCCCTGTTTATACGCACCAATCGAAACCAAATCCTGATTTTTTCGACAGGTTGACAGCACCTGACGTACCGCTTTAGACATCAGTACATGTTCGTCCGTAGTAATTTGCGGCATGACACGGCTGACTGATTTCTCAACATCTATCGCCGGGTAATGTCCTGCATCCGCCATTTCACGAGATAACACAATATGGCCATCAAGAATCGCACGGGATGCATCAGCAATCGGGTCCTGCAGATCGTCCCCTTCGGTGAGCACGGTAAAGAAAGCAGTAATCGATCCCTGATCAGGGCTGCCGTTACCAGCGCGCTCAACTAACGCAGGGAGTTTAGCAAAGACAGAAGGTGGATAACCTTTGGTGGCTGGTGGTTCACCAACAGAGAGCGCTATTTCACGTTGTGCCTGAGCAAAACGGGTCAGTGAATCCATCAATAATAATACATCTAGCCCTTGATCTCGGAAATACTCTGCAATTGTCAGTGCTGTCTGGCAGCCTTTTAAGCGCATCAGAGGCGATGAGTCAGCGGGAGCGGCGACAACAACAGAACGCTGCCGACCATCAACACCTAAAATTTCTTCGATAAATTCTTTCACCTCACGGCCACGCTCACCTATCAGGCCGACCACAACTACTTGTGCTGTGGTACCACGCGTCATCATGCCGAGCGTAACTGATTTACCTACACCTGAGCCGGCAAAAAGGCCAATACGCTGTCCTTTACCTACTGTGAGTAATCCGTTGATGGCCTTGATTCCGACATCTAATGGTTCGCTAATCGGTTTGCGGGCAAGAGGGTTTATCGGTTCGGCACTGAATGAGGATTTTTTGTCTGTGTAAATTGGGCCTAAGCCATCAAGTGGCATACCTACACCATCTATAACCCGGCCTAGCAACTCCATACCGACGGGTAAGCCCACTTCTTCAGTTAAAGGTGTGACTTTAGCTCCCGGTAGTACACCGGTAATTTGTTCACTCGGCATCAGATACAAGCGATCGCCAGAAAAGCCAACGACTTCAGCTTCCATTTCGCCTGTCATGGTTTCAACTTTACACAGACTGCCGATAGGGGCTCGGCACCCTGTTGCTTCCAGAGTTAACCCTACAACCCGGACTAGCTTACCAGACGCAATAGGCCGTGTTGTCAGTCCCTGAACTTTGTACTGTGAGAGTCGGTCTGCCAGTTCTAGCATTATTCACTGCCCTGATTATGCCTGTTACTGCCACAAAAGCTTTGCAAGACATTACGAACTCTGTCTTCCATTCGATAATTCACGCTCGATTCACCCGCTTCAATTTCAACATCACCACGGTTGAGTGCCGGCTCACTGACTAACGTCCAGTTACGCGTATCGAGTTCCTGATCACCATACGCCTGTTTGATGATCCCACAATCTTCTGGGTGCAATTTCAGGGTAATGGCATGGCCTGCCACCGGTAGTGATTCAACCGATGCTTTAATCGTATCGAGAATCACCTGCGGATTGGTCTGAGCTTCAACATGAATGACTTCTTTCACCAGAGACAAAACCATGTCCACCAGTTGCTTTTCTACTTGAGCGTTCATCAGCTCTAACGGCTGAGCAAACTGGTTAGCCAAATTCATAAACACTTCGACGTGTTCCTGAATGACCTGTTGACCCGAAGCAATACCTTCTTCGTGGCCAGCTTTCAGCCCCTCTTCATGGCCAACTTTATGCCCAGCTTCCTGCCCCAGTTGGAAGCCTTCCTGATACCCTTCGGCTTTGCCCTGTTCAATACCTTCCTGATGAGCCGCCTGCTTAATCTGTTCAATTTGTTCTTCAGTCAGAACAACAGGTTCTTCCGCTTCAGGTTGGTCAAAGTTTGGTATCCAGCCGGGATCGTAATTAAGCGCGGTTTCCTGAGCCTGATTATGAGATTCAGCGGTATAATCGGGAAGGCCCCATTTTTTAGCCTGCTCAACAGCTTCATCATTCCCAAGGCGAATAAATCCGCGCTTTCTTTCACCTGACATGCTCATTCCTATTTACAAACGCTGGCTGATTTTACAAGAATTCGTCAGCACCACCGCCCAGCATCAGCTCACCGTTGTCAGCCATACGTCGGGCAATAGCCAGAATTTCTTTCTGCGCGGTTTCCACATCCGACACTTTGATTGGCGGCATTGCCTCCAAATCATCTTTCATCAGATCAGCAGCTCGTTTAGACATGTTCTTGAAGATCTTATCACGTAATGTGTCGTCGGCACCTTTAAGCGCTTTTTGCAATACATCCTGAGGAACGTCACGCAGCAACTTCTGGATACTCTGATCGTCGACTTCGACCAAGTTTTCGAACACGAACATAAGATCCTGAATCTGAGTTGCCAAATCTTCGTCCTGATCGCGTAATTGGTCCATAAGCGCACCCTCGATATTGTTGTCGAGGTAGTTCATGATGTCTGCCGCCGCTTTCAGGCCGCCAATTTTCGCTGCCTGAGCCCCCGCCTGACCCGCGAACTGTTTCTCCATGATTTCGTTCAATTCTGCCAATGCAGAAGGCTGAACTTCTTCAAGGTTAGCAATGCGCATCATCAAATCTAGGCGATCACGTTCAGCAAACTGAGCCAGAATCTCTGCTGACTGATCCGGATCGAGATAGGAAAGCACAATGGTCTGTATTTGTGGGTGCTCGTTAACAATAATGCTGGCAACCTGACGCGGATCCATCCACTTAAGTGAATCGAGACCTTTTGAACCAGTCCCCAGAAGAATCTGATCCACCAGGTTATTGGCTTTGTCTTCACCAAGTGCCGCGACCAGTGCATTACGCATAAAGTCTTCGCTGCCCATACCAATATTGGTGTATTTCTGGATATCTTCCAAAAACGCACGGTGAACAGCGTTCACTTTACCCTGACTGAGATCTTTTGCTCGCGCCATTGCACTACCGACACGCTGAACCTGTTTTGGTTCAAGGTGGCGAATAATGCCCGCAGCATCAGCCTCGTTCAGACTAAGCAGCAGAATCGCTGCTCGTTCTTCACCAGGGATTTCGGAAATGTCAGTTTCAGTCGTTGCGACTTCTCTGCCATTTTGGTTTGCAATTTCATCAGGCATCGTCTGTCACCCAGTTTTTAACCACTTGCGCGGCAAGTTCCGGTTCATTTGCTACCAGAGCACGTACCGCTTTCAGCACGTCCTCATCTTTATGTAAATTCGGTAAATCAATGCCTGAGCCAAACTCAAACAATTCTCCACCTTCTATATCGCTGCCGATCAGGCTGGTTTCACCATCAAGTCCAATCGGTAAACCATCTGGTCCGTATTCTTGATCATCGTCATCAGCGGTTGGATTAAGCAATTTCTTCATTGCAGGACGAACAAGAACCAACACTATAACAATAATAACAATCGCACTAACCAGCCAGCGAACCCAATCATTAAAGTTCGGATGTTCCCAAATCGGAACGTCAGCCATCGCTTCAATTTCTGGCTCAGCAAAGTTCATACTCAATACGTTTAACAAGTCACCACGGCTCTCACTAAAGCCTACAGCACCGACAAGAACCTGACGAATCGCATTCAGTTCACTTTCACTCACTGGAGTATAGGTAACTTCACCGGTTTCCGGGTTAACACTGCTGCGGTTCTTAACCGCGACTGCCACGGTTTGACGATTGATCACCCCAGTCTGACGGCGTTCGTGACTGATGGTGGTATCCAGTTCAAAATTTCGCGTCGCTTCTTTATGAACCGAACCCTGTCCCATCAACGAGCCATCTTTCATCTGCGCCACATCCTGTGGGATTGATGCATCTGCCGGTGGTTGATTACTCAATGCCCCTGGGACACCAGCAATAACATTACCGTTATTATAATCTTCTAAGGTGTATTCACTGCGTGTTGAAGGCGTGTTCGGATCAAAGCGCTTACGAGTCTGTTCAATTGCGCTAAAGTCCAACTCAACATCAACCTGAGCGGTATAGTTGCCTAACCCCAGAATAGGAATCAGTACAGAGTCAATTTTATCTTTCAGGCCTTGCTCTTGTTTACGCTCGGCTTCCTGTTCTTTACGACGAGCAGCCGTCACCGGATCCTGAGAGCCAGAGCTTAGCAGTCGGCCATGCTGATCGGTTACGGTAACGCGGGTCGGTTTCATACCCGGAACGGCGCTGGCAACCATATCCACGATAGAATCGACTTCTTCCTGTTTTAAATTAGTGCCGGTGCGAAGCGTCAAAAATACAGAGGCAGAGGCTTCCTGATTCTGACGAACAAATACACTCTGTTTTGGCAGCGCAAGCAGTACGCGCGCTTTGTTGACCTGACGCATCTCTTCGATGCCTTTGGCCAACTGACGTTCACGACTCAGCTTCAAACGCTCCTGCTCTAAACGCTGCGAAACGCCAAACCCCATATCCTGAAGCAGAATTTCATCTCCTGCCTGACGCTCCTGATTGAGGCCGGCACGAACCATATTCAGCTTAAGGCTGTTGTAGTCAGCGGTTGGTACCAGAATGGTATTACCATCTAACTTGTAATCTTGTTTTTGCTGGTCGAGATAATCAAGAACCGGAATCAGTTCCTGTGTGTCGTAGGCACCTAACGGGCGCATTTCTGGCTCTTTAACCCAGAAAAATAGCATCACAATCAGTGCCACACAGATGGAAATAGAGAGTACCAGAACCACTTGACGCAATAGGTCTAAGTCGCCCATAGAGAAGTCCATTTTTGAGGAGCTTTTCTCTTCAGCATCTGGGTTTTGAGTGCCAACATCCATATCCGATGTCGACATCATAGCCTGTTCGCCACTACCGCCACTCAGGGCAAGGTCGGTTGTTTGCTTATCTTCAGCCACAATTCACACCTATATTAAACTGGCATATTCATCAATTCTTTGTACGCTTCAACCAGTTTATTGCGTACCTGAATCGTAGCTTCAAATGCCACACTCGATTTATTACGGGCAATCATCACATCCGATAAAGAGACATCTTCGTCTCCACGGTCAAAGCGGGTCTGTAAATCACCGGAGGTTTTCTGTAAACCATTTACATTATTGATGGCACTGGTAAGCATATCGCCAAAATCCGCGCCAATTTTTTGTCCTGTTGGAGCCGGGCGTGAATTGGAAGCTTCGACCATCATCGCCTGCATTTCGCTCTGTAAACCGTTTATATTCATTGTTACCTCAATGCCAGAACTTTGACTAAACTCTATCTCTGTTTAGTAATACAGCAATTTATATGCCATTTCATTTCACAAGTAAACATAACCCTGATAACTTATATTTTTTCAATAAGTTAGCCTGGGATATCCATACCAGCATCACGCATTTTAGCCAGTTTGTAGCGTAAAGTTCTCGGGCTAATCCCCAGCTTTTCCGCCATTTCCTTGCGACGGCCATTACACTCAACCAAAGTCTCCATAATGATGGCGAACTCTTGGTCGCGTAATTCTCCACCTAAACCAGAGCTACTACTTGCCAGCTTATTGGCTTCAGGCTGAGCAACGGGTTTTATTTCCGGAGCTGCGACCGGTTCACCTTGTTCAACGATCTGCTGCAGACCAGATGCATCTTGCCAGTCCAGACCTTCGAGCAGAATATGCTCCTGCTCTATGTGTCCCTGCTCACTAAGGATCAACGCACGCTGAACAACGTTGTCCAGTTCACGAACGTTGCCCGGCCATGCATAGGCGTTTAATTTCGTCACAGCAGTGGCAGAAAACTTCGGTACCGGCATACCAAGCTTTTTACAGTTACGCTCCACTAAATGGTTTGCCAGTGGTTCGATATCAGCCTTACGATCTTTAAGCGGCGGCCACGAAATTGGGAATACATTCAAGCGATAGTACAAGTCCTCACGGAAGTTGCCTTCCTGGACGTACTGCTTAAGATCCCGGTTACTGGTCGCCAAAACACGGACATCTAGCTTAATACTCTTACGACTGCCCAAGCGTTCAACTTCACGCTCCTGCAGCACGCGAAGCAATTTCGCCTGCAGATTCAGATCCATCTCACTGATTTCATCCAGCAGGATAGTACCACCCTGAGCCTGCTCAAATTTGCCCGGACAAGCCTGAACAGCACCGGTAAACGCCCCTTTTTCATACCCAAACAAGGTTGCTTCAAGCATATTATCTGGAATAGCGGCACAGTTAATGGCAACAAAAGGGCCGTCTTTACGCAACGAAGCATTATGAATATAACGGGACATCACTTCTTTACCCGACCCGCTTGGGCCAAGGACCATGACATTGGCGTCCGTCTTCGCGACTTTATCGGCTAAAGCCAGTAACTTAAGGCTCTTCTCATCCGCGACAACAGCATCACCATTATCATCCGATTTCACCGGAGCGTACCGGCTTACCATATTGAGCAAAACTTCCGGGGCAAACGGTTTAGCCATATAATCAATGGCACCATCTTTCATTGCAGAGACCGCATCTTCAATATTGGCGTACGCTGTCATCAACAGCACCGGTAAGTTAGGCCAGTGTTGCTTAATGTTTTTCAATAATGCTAAGCCACCCATACCGCCCATTTGTACATCAGAGACCACAATATCCACGGAATGGTTTTTTAGTTTGACCAAGGCGTCTTCAGCACAATCTGCTTCCAGCCATTCATAACCCGCCAGGGCCAGGGTATCTACTAAGGCTTCGCGTAGGCCTTCATCATCTTCAACGATTAAGACTTTGCTTTGTGCCATCATCATTCTCCAGTTTCGGTATTAGTGGAATCTGTTTGATTCTGAAAAGGAATACACATCGTAAAACATGCTCCATCGTTCTGTTCAGAAATCAGTTCTAATCGACCATCATGAGCGCGACAAACCATCTGTACAACCGCAAGCCCAAGGCCCGTGCCTTGAGAACGCGTGGTATAGAACGGCTCCATAATTTTCGTTTGCAGCTCTTTAGGAACCCCCGGTCCGTTATCCTGTACCGAGATCTTCAATTCGCCGTTAACCGGACGGAAAAAAACATCCAGTTGTGACGCTTTACCCGCGATCTGAATTGCATTCATTACCAGGTTACTGAGTGCTGATGCTATTGCATTGGCATTTCCCATTAACATGGTATCGCGCTCTTCAACTTCGAGGCAGTAGTCAATTTGATTATTCTTCAGAACCGTCTCGACCATAGGTGAAAATTCAGCAACCAAATCAGCAATTGAAAACGGCTTCACCACTTTGTTATCGCCACCTTTGGCGAACAGCAACATATCATTGACCTGTTTTTCCAGATCGTGCAGCCGATCCATCAATTTATTCTGAAAGCGTTCACGAGTGGTCGACGGCAAATTAGGTGCCCCTAAGTTTGAGGCATACAACATCGCACTGGACAAAGGGGTACGTACCTGATGCGCCAGCGATGCGACCATACGGCCCAAAGAAGACAGACGCTGCAGATCACTTACCCGAGCCTGCAACAACCGGGTTTCCGTTAGATCAGTAATCAGAATTAACTGTCCAGTATTGGACGCTGAGATAGCCAAACGTACTTTACGTCCGTTACGCAATGAAATTTCATGTCCATCATCTTCACGTGGCGCAAACGCAAGCTGGATAATTGAAAACCAACGTTCACCCAATAGCGGAATTTCAAGAATTCTTTGTGCTTCAGGATTCGCTTCACGTACAACTCCCTGAGTATCCAGCAAGATCACTCCTGCAGGCATGACATCAAGCACCTGTTTATAACGCTCAACCTGATCTTCTAATGAATCTAAATGTGAATGCTGTTCCTGCACTTCGCCTACCATCGTCGATAATCTGCCTTAAAATACAACAATAGCCTGACACGCAAGATACATGCCAGGCTATTTTCATTTATTTTCAATAGGTTAAATCAATGACAATATATTGACTCAGGCTATTGAAGCGCTTATTGATCAACGTTGCATATTATATTTACGCATTTTTTCAACCAATGTCGTACGCCGCATACCTAACATGTCTGCAGCTCGGGCGACTATGCCACCTTGCGCCTCCAGTGCCTGGTTGATTAAATTCACTTCCAGATCCGCCAGTAGCTCCTTCAGGTTAACTCCTTCCGGTGGTAAAGACTGAGGCACATCGACAGCAGGAGATAATTCATCCTCAGCCAAACAGAAGTCTTCAGAGAAAATACTTTCCAGAGCATCACGCTCCTGCTCTTCCACTGAGTTAATTCGGCTTGGCTCTGGCTGAAATTCCGGAATATCACTGTAACGATACTTGGTTGGCAGATGATTCACATCAACCAGACTGTTCGGATAAAGAATCACCATCCGCTCAACTAAGTTGGCGAGTTCACGAACATTACCCGGCCAGTCATGTTCAACAAGCGAGTTAATCGCTCTCGGTGTATAACAAACCGGCTGCGCCCCTTCAGCTTCAAGACGGGTCATTAATTCACGTAGTAACAGCGGAATATCTTCTTTGCGCTCTTTCAGTGACGGCATTTCTATTGGGAATACATTCAAGCGATAATAAAGGTCTTCCCGGAAACGCTGATCTTCAATCATGGATTCCAGATTACGGTGCGTCGCCGCTACAATTCGAACATCTGCTTTAATAGTGGTATTGCCACCGACTCGCTCAAAACAACGTTCCTGCAAAACCCGTAGCAACTTAACCTGCATCGTCATTGGCATATCGCCAATTTCATCGAGAAACAGTGTACCGCCTTCGGCCAACTCAAAGCGCCCTTTCCGAGAGGTAATAGCACCGGTAAATGCGCCTTTTTCATGCCCAAACAGTTCACTTTCTAACAAGTCTGCCGGGATTGCACCACAGTTAATAGGCACAAAAGGTCCGCCACGACGAGCAGAATGATAATGAATGTTTCTCGCTACCACTTCTTTACCCGTGCCGGACTCACCAAGAATCAATACGTTCGCTTCTGTTCCAGCGACCTGCTCAATCAGATGACGAACTTCCTGAATACCATGGCTCTGACCAACTAAACTACGAAACAAGGTATTTTTACGTGAAGAAGCCAGCACATTAATGCCTTGTCGACCTAAAAATACTTTGCAATGACGTAAAGCTTCGCTCACCTGAGGGTAGTTAAGTGGAAACTCCAATTCACCAACAAATTGAGAAAAATTTTCTAATAAATATGGCTGCTTACCAGCCATTAGAAGCGGGATATGATTTGCTTGTGTAAGAGAAGTAACCAGAGATTGAGGCAGTTTTTGGTCTTTAAGAGAACCAAGAATGCATCCGGCCCATGTTGATGACCAGTCAACTTGATCAGCTTGTGAGGATTCGACCACCTCACATTGCTCTCCCACAAATTCTAATATGACACTGAGATTAAGACGAATAGACGGATCATCTTCAATCACAAGCAATTTTGCTAAACCTTGCATAGGTGAGAATATTTGCCTTAATTCTGGAAAATTATATGTATTTACACTTCGTAGATCGCTAATAGAATCAAGTTATTATTGTTTATAGCTCTTAATAAACGATAGACAATCTGTGAAAATCAGCAACAAAAAAAGCCATTAGGCTATCTAATGGCTTCTATTCTAGGTGATAAAAAAATAAAGGCAACCAAGCAATTAGCGTGAATGCACCCAGTTAACACTTTCAAAGATAACTTACAAACCTACGTCTGCAGATGTCAGATTGTGATATTCCGCTGGAATTTGGTCCCATGCTGATTTTATCTCGCGGATAATGTCGATAACATCGTCAATCAGTTGTGGATCATTCTGGTGATTCGCTGTCGTAACCTGCGTGATCATAAATTCATACAATTGATCCAGGTTTTGTGCGATATCGCCGCCATCATCCATAGATAAACAGCTACGAAGGCTAATAATAATATCCAAAGCTTTACCTAAACGCTCGCCTTTAGCCGGGATATTTCCCTGCTCCATAGCAGCCTTACCCTGAATTAAACGTTCAATCGCTCCTGCCATCAGCATCTGTACAATTTTATGCGGTGAGGCCGCACTTAGCTGGCTATCCACTGATACTTTTTTGTACGCCTGTAAAGAACCACGCATAGTCTTCCTCTTTTATAAAAACTTTTTGTATTGTTGAACCGATTTATTACCATGACGAAATTTCTGTAAATCTTTACCTATCATGATAGTTTTCGACTGCATCAGTTCAACAAGTTGTTGTGTATCTCGAACAGTATCCTGCCAAAGCTGAGATTCGCCCAATGCAGGGTTATTTGAAATCTGCTCTAGCAAACGCTGCAATAACTGTTCCCTTATATCGACCAACTGCGTGACTTCTTTAGCATCAAAGTCATCAATATTTAGCAATGATTTAATCTTAGTATCAATATCACGCAATGCATGAATCTGCTCTTCCATTTATCAGCCGCCTAACGCGTTCATCATACCGGCCAATTGAGACTGCATTTTTCCTGTCGCATCCTGCATTGCGGAAAATTTCGCGTGAGTCCGCTTTTCCAGGCTATCCATACGACGATCCAAAGCAGCCTGATCATCATTGAGGCGGTAATTCTTCTCTGTTAGTGTCTTTTCGCGGTTACGAATTACACCAGTCACACCAGTCATGCCCTGGATGGCGTCTTCCACCTTTTTGGCAAACCCTTGATTACCACCAAAAAAGTCACCGAGCTTATCGAAATTATTATTTAGCTGGCGGTCCAGCATATCATAATTGATTTCCATCGTCCCTTGACGTGTCGTCGTGATGCCGAACTCAGTCAGACTTTGCAAGGTTTCAGGTGCTTGTTCAATTCTGGAGGAAAACACCGATTTAAGCCTTGAATCGGCACTGCGTACTACGCTATCACCCGCCAGTGGTCCCGCCTGACCTGTGCGCGGATCAACCCCTGACAGCTCTTTAGATATCTGATAAAACTGGTTGTAAGCATTCACAAACTGCTCAATATCTTCACGCACGCTATTGCGGTCATACTCAATATCGATTTCAGCAGGGCGCTGATTTGGCTCTGTTTTACCTTTAAGGGTCAAGTCCACCCCTTCGATAGCATTTTCAATAATATTGTTTTCACTCGATAGTCTGGCGACCCCATCCAGAACCACCATAGAGTCTTGTGCACTCTGGACTTCTGTCATGCCGCTGTAGGCATCAAAAGAGTCCTGTGCCGCTTTCAGTTGCTGATTAACCGACTCGACTTTTTCAAGAAGTTCACGCTCTTCAGGCGATAACTTAGCGCGCTCAATCGCTTTCGCTTCGTCTGCCGTCATATCACCATTCTGCACAGCTGCACGGATATCAGCTTTCTC
>Ga0075011_10000185_pt1 | contig 32250 bp, 14 predicted proteins | sample TARM_MetaG_T_14_FD_72354 | JGI IMG/M metagenome (GOLD analysis project Ga0075011, IMG submission 72354) | Freshwater microbial communities from Pennsylvania, USA, analyzing microbe dynamics in response to fracking - TARM_MetaG_T_14 | ecosystem: Environmental > Aquatic > Freshwater > River...
ATCTTTGTATTCGGTACAGATACAAATGGTAGCCAAAAGCATGGAGCAGCTGGACTTGCCGCTAAATGCTTTGGTGCAAAAGTGGGTGCTGTTGATGGTCTCACAGGTAGATGTTATGCTCTTCCAACTAAGGGCTTTTCAATAGAAGAACTCTCTAATGCTGTTATTCGATTTGAGAAATTCGTTCGTGAAAACTGTAAATATCAATTCCTTGTCACTGCTATTGGTTGCGGTCATGCAGGTTTTGACGTAATGAAAGTTGCTAACATGTTCAGAGGGTTATTGGGATTGTCTAACGTGATGCTTCCTGAGGCATTTTTGAAAGTTTATCGAGCAGAATGCAAGAGTTATTTTTTATCAAATTGTATAGCAATTAATGATAAGACGCTCGATGATAAAATATTTGATTACTACGATGAAAGAGTCCATAGTATAATTCGTTATCTTATTGATAATAACATTCCTTTTAGTAAAGAAGGTGGATTCTCTTTACAGGACAGCGAAGGCAATGTGATATCAGAAGCAGAACTCGGCATTGAAGCGGAGAAAATAGTTTTTTACCCATTCAATAGTCAAAGTGATATAACATTCAAAAACAATGGATACAAGGTTTGTAATCCAAAAGAATATCTAAACTCAAAAAACGAGAAGAATGTCAATTAGATTATCTAAAGTAACTGAAGAGCTTAATATTGGTGTACAAACCATTGCTGAGCTTTTACAAAACAAAGGCATGAGTTTAGACGACATAAGTCCAAACGCAAGGCTTTCTGACGAACAATATGACGCTATAATAAACTATTATGGTGCTGGTAAAAGACTCTTTTCTATTTATTGGAAGGAGGACTTTTTTACGGTTGATCCAGATACCAACCGCGAGAATTTAGACTCTCATGGGTGGAGTAAACTGAGAGATGACACAATGATTCTTTTGCCAACAAGAATGATATTTGTGCCTAAGGATCAATCAAAAATAGATAAGTTAGCATTTTGGACACTAACTGATGTCAAAGAAAAATGTAAAGAAGCAATAGATGGTAGAAGAGTTATAAAAGAACGTCTTTCTGCACCATCTGGGAATATACCAGTATCCCCATATGTTGATAATGAGGGATCTGATTCACCTAACCCACAAGAGAATCTTCTTAGAATTAAAGCACCTAAAATAGATATGAGGCCTAGGCTGCTTGGTAGCATAGATTTAAGTGCGCTTGATGCATTAACTCGTCCTATAAAAAAAACGAAGGAGGAACGTAAAAGAGAAAGAGAAGAACAACTTAATAAGCATAATCTTCTTAATAAACCTACTTTAAAGGAAAGAAGCAATAATAACCTAGAGTCGGATGTAAATACGATTCGAGATATTTGGCAACGTTTTGTGGATATTCAAGAAAAGATTATCAAACAAAGTTGTACCCCTGTTTCGATTTTACCAGAAAGTATTGAAATTGAGAATGACAAACTCTATGTAACGGTTGACGAAACAAGTAGCGAGCAACAAGTTGATCAGATAATAAAAGGACAACTAGGAGTAGAAGACTACGATATTAATTCTGGTTCCATTTGGGTAGATGAATCAAAATGGGATAGTCTTTCTGAGAATGAATTGAGTGATATTCGAAAAGGATTATCTGAAAAATATATAGAATTAGATACAACTCCATCAATAGATGTTACCATTAATTATGCTAATGGTATGGGAAGAACTGACCAATTATCTATTGATGAATTAACACAATTGGATAGTATTATAAAAAATGGCAAACTGATAGAAGGTCATATAGAAGATTCTGCTGCCTTTATTTCGAAGATTTCTGTTTCACGAGAAGAATATATGAAGTATCTTTTCGGTGAGCACTATGTTACCTACGAAAAGAAAAAGAAGAAGCAAACAGAGTCTACAATAATTGAATTATTAGAATATCGCAATCAGTATATTCCTTGGGAAATAATGCAGCAACATTCTGACATAGTATTAACTTGTAAATATTATACTATTATATTCAAGATTAATAATCCAGCTGCAAATGAAGAACTAAAGGATAGCTTCGATTGTTATTTCCCAAATACAGATACATTTGAGTTTTGTCGTTCATTTACTAAAAAAGATCCAGTCTTTGAAGGATATATAGAGGAAGTTAATGATAACATTGATGCTTTTCTTGATTATGCAACTATGTATTGCAACAAAGATGATATTAACATTGACGTGTTATTTGTGTATACTGTATCCAAACATCAACTTGTAAAATCTAAACTTCGAGAAGTTGGGACTTTCGTAGCTTCCAAAGGAAGTGACTATAGATATAATGGAGAAACTGGAGCCATAGGTATAGACTTTAACTGGAGAAATCAAGATGTATCTCAATTAATTACGGAGATAGAAGATGCTGTTCCTTTTATTAAAGTGAATGTTCATGATGAACACAGATATAAATGTAAGGTATATACTCAGTTAGCTGGGTTTGAAGAGCTAAAAACAGCATTAGAGGATAAGTATGAGGATATATTTGTTGAGAATGATAGCATAAATCATCAAATCAAAATAAAGTTACCTTATATAGAATCAGAGCTTTACACAAATTTGAGCATAAACCTTGAAAGTGATTTAAAGGAACTAATATATTCAGGAGTTGACATTACTTTCGCAAATAAGGTTGATGGAAAAATACGACTAAATATAAAGTATAATTCTGACTCAAGACTTGAAGATCTGAAGGACAGTATTGAAGACATGAAACGCGCTGATTTTGGATTTACATTAAATGAGAAAGATATTCCATTCGGCAAACTATTAAAGGCTAATTACCCTAATCTTGTATTCGATATTGATGCAGAAGATGAAAAGAAAGAAGCAATTATAGAAGCTTTTAATTCAAAAGCTATAACTACGATTATTCCGATTCTCACTGGAGATCTAGAGAAGATATCTCGACTCAAAAGCACTTTTACAATGGCAACTTCTGGTCAAGAATTAGTTAATCCTAGATTGCAAAACTTTATATTTGATTCATCACAAGCAAGAAAAACAAATGATATAGAAGATATTCTCAAGCAAGATGGATTTGTGTACAAAGATTTCTGCAGACATCTGCTCAATGAGAATATAAACGAACCACAGAAGCAAGCTATTCTCAAAGCAATGTATGCTGAAGATATGGCAATAATTCAAGGCCCTCCTGGTACTGGAAAATCAACAGCCATTGCAGAATTGATATGGCAGCTGATTAGGAAAGGATTACAGCAAGGCAATAAACGTGAAAGAATTCTGCTTACATCTGAAACAAATCTTGCCGTTGACAATGCGATTGCAAGAATTGTCAATACCAAGACAAACTTGGTAAAACCAGTTCGCTTTGGTGGAGAAGAAAAACTGGAATCTGAGGGACTCCAATTCTCAATAGAACTGATGAAACGTTGGGTGGAAGAAGGTGATAGCTGTTTCACAAGTACAGATGACGAAGAAGATGTCGATTCGTCTTTTGAAAAATCGTTAATCTTGAAGAATTGGCTTGGTAATATTAGCCGCCGTGCATTCTATGGAATTGAAGATGATGACAAACATATTGTTTCTAAATGGCAAAACTATCTAGATAATCCTAGTAAAGTTCTTCGTGAGATTACTTATCAAAGATATATTGAAAACGCCAATATAGTTGGAGCAACATGCAGCTCTATCGGAGACAAAAGAGCTGGCAATAAAGAATTTAATGGCTTTACTCAGTTCTTTCATAACTACTGTGATATGTTTAAACAAAGGAATAAAAGCAAAGCAAAGATAGAATTTACAACAGTAATACAAGACGAATCTTCTAAGGCAACGCCAGCAGAACTTGTATTGCCATTTGTGTATGGAGAAAGAGCTATTGTAATTGGAGACCATAGACAATTGCCTCCAATGCTTGATAAAGAGGAATTTGAAAACACATTAGAATATGCTCTTAAAGCAGCCATTACAGATACAGACAAAGAAGAAATAAAGAAACTCAGACAATATGTGGAAGAGCATTTCAACGAGATGGAAATCTCACACTTCCAAAGATTGTATGAACATATTGATTCATCCCTAAAAGGTACATTTAACTTGCAATATAGAATGCACCCTGACATAAATGACGTAATAGAACAGTTTTATAGAGAAGATGGCGGCTTGAGATGTGGATTAGTATATCCCAATGATCTGGGTGTTAATGATAAAGATGTTACAAAACCAACATCAAGATATCATGGAATAGACATACCTAGACTCATCGATCATAATACGCATGTTCTCTTCATTGATACTACTTCTCCAGAGATGATGGATGGCACGTCTCGCGTCAATTATGGCGAAATAGAAACGATTGATAAATTGTTAAGCCGATTCGAAGCATCTTCTTCATTTAATAGATATTTGAGTAAATTTTCAAAAGAAGAAGATAAGCAAATTGGAATTATCAGTTTCTATGGCAAACAGATTAAACAACTGAAGGCTATTAGTTATAAACATCCAAACTTATCTACTCGCGTGAGTACAGTTGACCGGTTCCAAGGAATGGAAAGGAACATTGTTATCGTTTCTATGGTGAGAAGCAATCTTATTCAGAGTAGTAAAAACCAGAAAGCAGACTGGAAAAGATACCATGATTATGGATATGTGACTCAAAATTCGTTGGGTTTTGCACAATCACCCAATCGATTGAATGTTGCATTATCCCGAGCGAAACGTCTACTTGTAATTGTTGGTAATAAAGAATTATTCTCTAGCCTCGATATTTACAACAGATTATTTTCTACAATAGAATCAAATACTAATAATAAGGTTCTTAAACAGAATGAAATATGAACACATTTACAGATAAAATAAAGGACACAGAATATATATATTCATCCTACACAAAATGGGGATTAAAGAGATATACATGTGATATCGCCTATTTTACGGAGGAATCACTTGATGACCTATATTATGTAATCTGTTCTATTCTTGAAACAAACGATGGAATTTATGATAAGCGTAGTTTAGGAATCTTGTTAGGATTTTGCATGGTAACAGATAATAGTCAAGGTCTGTACTATGATGTTGCTGAAGTCCGTATGTTTGAAGATATTCTAAGAAAGATCGAAGACGAGCATTTGATTATAATTAATAATAATGATGTTATTCTCACAAACTTAGGAAGTATCTCAATAAAGGAACAGAAACATTATCATTTCTTTAAGGGTACTCAAGCAATTTATGAGCACTCAATGCTTAAATCTGATACGCCAACAGCTTTGTTAATGTTTCCGTTCTATAGTGATATGGGTATCTATACAGTACCCAATGCTATTTCTCAGATTTGGCCAGAAGACGATTTTATGGAAGAAATCATATATTCCCATACGTCACAATTAACCAAAAGATTAGAGCTTCAATCTAAAAAGATAGAACATATATATTCTGCATCAATACAAGATTATTTCGATATTGAAACAAAGAATGTGTTTGTAAGGCTATATAAAGAAAATGGTGAATATATACTGGTTATCACTAATGGAGATTCTGTATCAGAGAAAGCAACAGAATTAATATGTAATTCTTATAATGAAATAAGACGTGAGAATATTGTTCTAAAATGCTTATTTCAAAAATTATGGGATGACAAGACTTCTGTTTTTAGTTATGAGACATTAGAACCATATTTTGAACTAGTTGATTATGAAGAATTAACCAAGGATTCAAGAACAGTATGGAATGATTGTAAATTACTTGAAATCATCACAAAACAAGCAAATCAGACCTGCTGGCGTAATATCACAAGAAACTGTGATGTAAACGTAATATGTCATAATATTGATGATTTTAAAGAAAAGATAGATTGGACTATTTTTTCAGGGAGAGTTGATGATGATTTTTTAGTTGACAACTTCTTACTTTATCCTTGGGATATAGAAACTATATCGTCAGACCCATTTAGGAAAGATTCTGTAATAGAAAACTTAATACTTAAGAAGAAGAAAACTACAGACGATTGGGACTGGAATGTATTGGGGAATAGACTCTCTGAAAAGTTTGTATTGGACAATATTGATGTTGTTGGTGTTGATTTATCCAAATTCACCAACGATACGGAAGGTATTTATCAATCAATTCTTCAAAACCCAGAAAAACAATGGGATTGGATAAAAATAGAACGAGAATTTAGTCTACAATTTATTTGCGACAATATTCAGGTTCTAGGTAAATATCTCCTATTCACTGATTTGTTCGATCGTGTATTTACTGATTATAAATGGAGTGTCACTTTTCTTTCAAACAAAGATTTTGAAAACGCAATTATTGCAGCCTGTGGAGATGGAGAAACATTATCCTCAGCTATACTAAACGATAAACATTATCTGTGGAGTAAGGATATTATTGATTTGTTGCTTAAGACTAGACTTATATCTTGGGGAACAACTCAATATATGGTTGGATTTGAATGTAATCCATTTATTGAATGGGAAAAGGACTTTTTTAATGAATATTCGTCGTGCATAGTTACCGATGAGGGATATAAACATGTCTCACAACAAATTATAGATATATCGATTATTGTTGAAAATCCTGATTACAATTGGGATTGGAATATACTATCCGCTAACGAAAGAATCATTAATGATATTAATGTTTTTTCGAAGTTAGGCTACAAAATTAATTGGTCAATATTATTCGAACACAGTCCAAATATAGAACTCCTACAGGCAACGAAAGACATTGATTTAATGATTGCCGACGATGATGCCGCATGGACTTCGTTCTCTCGTATTGCTGATATAAATTACATAATTTCAAAATATAATGAGGGCAATTTCTCATGGGATTGGGCTGCACTAACTGAACGTATGTTCAATAATCATAGTCTGAAAATTGAGAACTTGGGTAACAAAATGTTCATTGACAAATGGGACTGGGCATTTCTTTCTGCTAACTTACCCATAGAATTTGTTTATTCTAATATTGATAATTTCAAAAACTATTGGAATTGGAATATACTATTCCCTCGAATTCTGAACAAAGGCAATAAGTTTGATTACAACTTCTTAGATACATTAGCTATATCATTAACTAATATCTCAGGAACGGATAAATGTAATCAAGCCTGGAGTGCTCTTACATCCCAATATTCGTTTAATGAACTCAAAAGATTGATTAAGGATACAGTAAGAAAACGTGCCTATTGGTGGGACATGAATTATTTCTGTCTTCATCCTGATTTTAATATTAAAAGAGATTTAGATGAATGTCGAGATATCATTGATTGGGACATCCTTTCAAGCTCTGAATCGCTTGAGGCAAACTTTAAGTTTAATCCAAAGCTTAAAATAAAACCTAAAGCATGGTATGATGAAGTAAGAGCTCTTTTATCGGATTCTCGAAATAAGTGGAATTTTAAGGCTTTATCTCATTTTGAGAGTTTATATAATCAGAGGTGGTTTGTTAGTCATTTTAGAGAAAAAATTGATTGGTTGTTTGTATCTCAGAAGAGTATATTGTTTGCTGAGAAAGATAAACAGAAACTTAATGAGCTTATTGAAGCATTTAAAAGAAATATAGTTTTCAATGAACTATCAAAACGAAATGATGTTGATATAGAGCAGATAATTAAAATCAATCCATATGCAGACTATGATTACAATGCACTAATTAAAAATGGAGTTGTAAAAGCCACCCTTAAATTAGTTGAAGTAAATCCATATTATAATTGGGATTGGTCTATTGTTTCATCTACTAACACATTTGTACCTACTGCTAAATTCTTACTTGATCATTTAAATGAAAATTTGAATTGGTTGGCTTTATCAAAGCAGGATAATCAATCTGCATGGGGGGATGTAAAGCTAATTGAGACCATCTGCTTAAACAAAACTGTTTACCAAAGCGTTGATTGGTTTGCATTATCTACCAATCTTTACTTCCCGATTTCAGATGATATATTAAATAATGCTCCGACGTCAGAACTTAACTGGAAGGTTATTTCTGGAAGAAAAACAATTATTCCTTTGATGGAAAACTTCATTGATTTCATTGACTGGAAAATTTTATCAAAGAGCAAGCATTTGTTTATAACCCAGGATACACTTGAGAGATATAAGGATAAACTTGATTGGTCAACTGTGTGTCATCGTGATGATTTTTCATTCACAAATGAGATAGTCGAAAGATTCAGTGATTATATTGACTGGGATTTAGCTTCTTCATCTTTGACTATTAAGTTTTCGTTATCATTTGTCGAAAAGTTTAAAGATAACTGGAACTGGCCAGTTCTAGTAAAAAACAAAGCTTTCCATAACAATGTTGACGTAACTAATTTGCCGTTTGTTAAACAAACAAACGTAATCGAGTTTATCAAGCATTTTCCATGTCAGCCAAAAGCATATCACTTTACACATATGAGTAATGCTGTAAAGATTATTAAGTCTATGAAGTTACAAAGTCGAGATTATGCAGATGGCAAGTTTTCCAATAGTGCTGGTAGTAATGTTTACCGTACAAATAAAGCTCACCGATTTGCAAGATTTTATTTTGCTCCAAAATCTCCCACACAGTTTTACAATGAATGCTTGGGAAAAGATAAGGATGACAGATACTATCATAAGGCTTTTAATTTAGGATTACCAAAATGTCCAATGCCTGTATTCTTCATATTTGATGTAGAAGAGTTGCTAATGACAATTCCTGATAAATGTTATTATAGTAATGGTAATATGCAAAAGGATTCAGTGAGTTACTTCAAAGTTGTTGAAGAACCTAATGTAATAAAAGCTCGCGAAATATTCATTAATAGTATGGACACTTTTAATGAGCGTCAACAAGAATTTCTTGTTGATGGTGAATTAGATTTCTCAAAATTGAAGAAAGTTCGTATCGTTTGTTACGATAATTATCAAGCTCGACTTCTCAAGCAAGCGCTTCGTGATTCACCATGGCTTGATAATATTGTTGTTGACTCTGTTGTTTTTGAACAAAAGAACAAAGAACTGTATTTTAATGATTTGAATGATAATATAAGAATTCATACTGACTACGTTAACGACTTTGAGTTTCGTGTTTCATATGTTGATAAGATTCCTTCCATCAACAACAAGAATGATGTAATTCGACAAAGAGATAACAATATCTATGTTTCAGATAGTTTAGATATAAAAAAAGATACAGCATTTGAGGTGTATTTTGAAGTTAAAGAACCAAGAATTGGAAGCTGGTTGATATATAAAAACAAATAGATATGACAAACAACATTAATATTATACACGGTAATATATTTAACACTAAAGCACAAACAATTGTTAACACAGTAAATTGTGTGGGTGTTATGGGGAAAGGCATTGCATTGGTGTTCAAATTAAGATATCCAAATATGTTTGACCAATATCAATCCCTCTGTAATCAAAGAATGATTTCAGTAGGTAAGTTATGGATATATAAAGGTGATGATAAAGACCCTTGGGTGCTGAATTTCCCAACTAAGACTCATTGGAAACTGCCTAGCGAATATAATTATATAGAATCTGGGCTAAAAAAATTTGTAGACACTTATAAGGAAAAAGGAATTACGTCAATCGCATTTCCTCTTCTGGGTGCCTTCAATGGAGGGTTAGATAAAGACAAGGTGCTTGAAATAATGATTAGTTATCTATCTCAATGTGATATACCCATAGAGATTTATCAGTATGACCCACAAGCTCCCGACGATTTGTTTGAAACATTTAAACTAAAATGGAACCAAATTCCAGTTCCGGATAAAAAGAAACAGCTCGGTATCAGAACTCAAAAGCAAATTGATACAATCGAAACTGCAATAAACGTAGATAATATAAAATCGATGATAGCCTTAATTGAATATAAGGGAATTGGTTTAACTACAATGCAGAAATGTTTTCGATTAGTCATGAATTATCAATCAATGCCTACTTTAAATATTTAAAAGTATGTTACCACTACATCAAGCATACGAGGTACGCCAGGCCGTACTGGAATATATCAAAGCTACTTTTCGCTTCAAGGAAGCAAAGGTGGGCGATGCCTTCTATCGTTTTATAGAAGACCCTAAGAATGGACTTTTCAAAGGCCCTTATGTATCATTGAAAACACCTTTTGTTAAAGCTGATGAGAATGAAGTCATTCCATTGGATATTAAACCGGACTTTCAAGCTCACTTCCACCAAGTGCAAGCTTTCAAGAGATTGACAACTCATGATGGGCATAAGCCAGAGCCAACACTGTTAACTACAGGTACTGGCTCTGGAAAAACGGAATGTTTCCTATTTCCAATGCTTGACTATGTATATCAGATGAATCGTTATGAGCATAGACAAGGTGTTAAAGTAATTATACTTTATCCGATGAACGCTCTTGCCAGCGACCAAGCAAAGCGTCTTGGTGAAGCTATATGGAACGATCCAAGATTAAAGGGAAAGGTAACCGCTGGTTTGTTTATTGGTGAAGGTACAGATAAAAAGGATTTCCCTACGCAAATGGGTGAACACAACATCATCGAGAGTCGGGATGCTATTGTTGATACGGTGCCTGATATTCTCTTGACCAACTTCAAAATGCTGGACTATGGCTTGATGCAGCAACGCTTTATGCCTTTATGGAAAGGTAATATCGGTGAAAAGGATCCAATGCTTCACTTTATTGTGCTAGATGAGCTCCATACCTACGATGGTGCACAGGGTACTGATGTGGCCAACTTGATTCGTCGTCTAAAACTTAAATTAAATCTTCCTGCTGAGCAACTAACACCAGTTGGTACCAGTGCTACGATTGGAAATGGTGAAGATTCTAGGAAAATGCTATGCAAATATGCCAGCGATGTGTTTGGGGAAGAGTTTACCGCTGATAGTGTGATTGAGGAAACCCGTATAAATGTTAACGATTTCTTTGATGTAAAAGAAACTTTGTTGCCTGTTTATGCTCAATTAAAAAAACTAAGTATCGACTCTTTTACCAATACGACAGACTACCTCAACTTAGCTAGAACTGTTTGGTTTAGCAAATGTCCGAATGATGCAGCCGAAATAGGTCATAGACTGAGAGAACTCGAAATCGTAAGGGATTTATTGCGTGTAACCACCAAGGGAATTATCGGTTTAGATGATCTTTTGCTGGCTTTGGGCAAAGTAAATGAGAAATTTCTGGCTATGCTAAGAGTTCATCCTGATTATGCACGCACCGTAATCGAATCTTTGCTGGCTTTGATATCTGAAGCCAAATTACCGGGTGGTAAGTTCCCGATGCTCTATTTGCAAATACAGCTATGGCAAAGAGAATTGAGCGGTATTCAGCGTTATGTTCAAACAGAGCCTGAATTTACATGGCGCGATTCTATCCAAAGGGATGAACGTATAGCTCTTCCTATTTACTTCTGTCGCGACTGCGGTAATAGTGGGTGGCTCACCACCAAGAAAGAGTCGGAACAGAAATTCGGGACGGATACAAGTTTGATCAACAATGCTTTCATGGAGAATGAAAAGGAAATCAGACTGATGAATATAGAGTCGAGACAGGCTGAACCTATCGAGGACTATAAGAGTGATCTGACTATTAGTGAAACTTACTATATTCATCCTGAAGACCTGACCATCGGTGCAAAGACCGATGATAATGTATTGCGTGTTCGCTCTGTAAGTCGCGGCTATCTGAAGAAAAATGGAAAGACAGTTAAGTTTGATAGTAAATGTCCGCTCTGTATGAGCGATTCACTAGCCATTGTCGGTGGGCGCACTTCTACGCTATCGTCCGTGGCGGTGAGCCAAGTGATGTCGAGTGACTTTGATAATGGAGATGCTTCGAAAAGAAAGATGCTGACCTTCAGTAATTCGGTACAGGATGCTGCTCACTTGGCAGGTTTCTATGAGGTAAGGACTTTCAGATTCTTACTCCGTCAGAGCATTCAGCAGTATCTGAAGACGGTGGGTAAAGCCATTACCTTAAGAGAATTGCAAGAGGGATTCAAAGAATACTGGAAGGCAAAGCTTCCCGGGGATGATTATTACTACCGTTTCATCCCGGATGAGTTGATCGAGAAAATCGATTTGACCGAAAACTATCGGGATAAGGATAATGGTAACGTGCTGAGTAAACGATTCAAAGAAGAATTTGATTTAAGAGTGGATTGGGAAATATGCTCAGAATTCGGTATGATGTCGCAACGAGGCAGAACACTGGAAAAAATGGGTGCCAGTGCCACTTTCTTCAAGGAAGATGACTTGCGATTGGTCTTTCATAAGATGGAAGAATGGCTGAAAGAAAACAACCTTGAGTTTGTGGCTCAGAATGAAATCCTATTCCTTCGATTCACGAATGGTGTGCTTCATCGCCTACGCCAACGAGGTGGTATAGACCATGAGTTCTTAAGATTGTACAGAACACAACAGTTGAAGCCTGTGATGCTTAACTGGCCTAAAATGGAAAAGATTCATTTTTTGCATAAGCATTTTGGTCGTAATCGTGTACCCCATATGATGGGCTATCAAGCACCTTCGAAATATGAAGAGGTGCTCGATGTGACCACTATGCGAGGCAAGAAGAACTGGTTTTATGCATATTTTGTAAAAAGCATTATCATTCCTCTCAATCTTGCCTTAGCGCCCAATCCGGAAGCTATCAACGATTTCTATATGGAGCTGTTGGATAAATTGGCCGACTGCATGATCTTAGATAAACAGAATGCTGGCGGGCTGGACAATTATGCTATCCGACCCGATGCCATCTATATCGAACCGGCTGTAACACAAATCAAGTGTGATGCTTGTGAATCAAGAATCTTCGTAGCCAAGAGTGATACATTGACTGAGGATACACATTGTCTGGAGTATAAATGTGTGGAAGGTCTTTACAGCCAGGTGGAGCCGAACAATGATAATTATTATCGTAAGGTTTATAACCAAACTTTATCGCCACGCATCTATGCGCACGAACACACAGGATTGTTGGAGCGAAAATTACGAGAAGAGATAGAACGAGAGTTTAAGGAACATCTTACCTCGCAATCGTGCAATGTACTTGCTGCGACATCAACACTGGAGATGGGTATCGATATTGGTGACTTGAATGTAGTAGCTAATACAGGTATTCCACCCAAACCAAGTAACTTTTTGCAGCGTGTGGGTCGTGCCGGACGTAAAGAAGGCTCTGCCTTGGTGCTAAACTATGCCAAGCAAGCCAAACATGATATGTTTTACTTTGCCGAGCCGCTTTCTATGATGCAAGGTGCGGTAAGTACTCCTGGATGTTTCTTGGAAGCAAAGGATATTCTTCGTAGGCATTTCTATGCATTCTGCATCGATTCCTGGACTACGGGGGATAGAAACAATACAATTCCGAACCTCATTGGATTGCTCCATTTGGGTTATGACTTGTTGACGGATGACCTTTTCTTTGCGAACCGAATTAATGCTTATATCAAGGATTGTCAAGTGAGTCTGATGGAAAGATTCCGTCAACAGTATCCTGAGAATACGCAAAAGGTACTGGACGACTTGTATGAAACCATTTCAAATCCTGACGGTTCATTTTATTCAAGAGTCATTGATGAATTCGAGCATCTGATTGACCGAATGGAACATATCAGAGCAGAGAAAAAAGAATTGTCGGACAGGTTGAAACAAATACCGGAGAATGACAAAGAGCGAAGAAACGATATTCTGAATCAGAACCGAGGGCTGCGGGCACAGGAAAAAGCAATAAGAGAAGAAAGTGTGATTGAATTCATGACCAATGTAGGACTTCTTCCAAATTATGCTTTCCCTGAAACTGGCGTCAAATTATCTGCTACCATCTATTCAAAGAAAGCGCTTGGCGATGAAATGGAAAATACACCTGAGCCAAAGACGATAGAATTAGTTCGTCCTGCTTCGCAAGGAATCAGAGAATTGGCTCCAGGTAATTCATTTTATGCTCAAAAACTAAAAATGGAAATCAAAGGGCTGGGCATTACCGACAAGGACTCGTTACGCATGATGCGCTATTGCTCAGAATGTGATGCCTTGGCTGTGGAAGGGACCGAAGAATATAATCTGAATTGTTGTCCTAAATGCGGAAGCGACTCATGGCATTCAAATAAGCATAAGTATCTGAAGTTTACTCTTGCTACCACAAACGTGAATCGAAGCGAGGCTGCGATGGACGACAAGAACGAGGACAGAGAGCAACAGTATTTCCATACCATGAAACATTTCCATTTTAATCATACTGGAGCGGTTTCTTCTTATGGCTTAAAGACTGTAGCTTTTGGTATTGAGTTCTGCAAGGATGTTCATCTTACAGAGGTCAATTATGGAAACCGAGAGCAGATGGGTGAGCCTGTGGAAATCAATAAGACTCAACATATATCCAACTTGGGATTTGTGACTTGCAAATACTGCGGCAAGACTACTTCCGTTATTTATGGGCAAAAAGAGGCCAATGAAATGCATATGCCTTATTGTAATCACAAGGATATGCCTTATCCTGCTGACGAGGCACACCGGGACACCTACGAGAATCTTTATCTGTATCGCACGATGCAAACTGAAGCCATCAAGGTGTTGCTGCCGGTGCAGTTATTTGATACCGAGGCATCCTCTCAGTTGTTCAAAGCGGGTCTTGAATTGGGATTACGCTATTACTATGACAGTAATCCCGAACATCTTCGTATCGATACCTATGCTGAATATAATAAAGCTACTCAAAACTTTGATAACTATTTGGTAATTTATGATACAATTCCAGGAGGTACAGGCTATCTGTCTAAGCTATACGACAAAACAGAATTCTCTCGTTTGTTAACCATCAGTTATGAGCACATTCGTGATTGTGAATGCCGACTTGAAGGTAAAGATGGCTGCTATCATTGCATCTTGTCGTATGGCAATCAATGGCAGAGAAAGAATCTGAGTAGAGAAAGAGCGGAAGGCCTCTTCAAGAAGTTGGTGGACGAAAGGCAAAACTGGGAAGATGTGAATGGTAGTATCGGAACGATTACCACCAGTGGCGTTATTGAGGATAGTGAATTGGAGATTCTCTTTGTTAAAACGATGGAGCGTATCGCAAAAGATAATAAATGGACATGGCAGCGCAAGACGGATGCTACTCTGGAGAGCTATGTCTATGAGCTGCTAATTGATGAGGATGACCTGGAATTGAAATATGTAGTTACACCACAATATAAGTTGGGCAAAAGTCAAGGTGTGAGTCTCACTACTAAACCAGACTTTCAATTCAGATGTACTTATGCGAAAGTAGCAGGTGAGGAAATAGATGTTCAGACCATTATTCAGTGGTCGGTCTATTTGGACGGCTATGCTTTCCATGCAAGCAAGGAGAATATGAATTTCTATAATGATGTTGCACGTAGAGAATCTATCAGGCAGTGTACGAGTGCACCTCGTTTGTCATGGACGCTAACATGGAGTGATATCAAACAGTTTGTTAAGGCAGAAGAGGATACCGATAAGCCTGACATCTTATTTATAGCCAGTCCGAATAGAGAGCTGATTCAAGACTTTAACAACGACTTGTGGCGCAAACATAATTCCATGTATCGATTCATTTACATGCTGAAACATCCAAACTTTAGCCAGCTTAGAAATGAGGTGTTCTGTAACCTTGCCTCTTGTTGGACAGATCCGAATCAATATCTCTCATCGTATGGCAACATCGATAGAGCTGTTGCTGAGAATGCAAGAGAGCAATATGCCTCTTTTACGGCAGAAGAGCAAGACAATATGCATTTTTTTGTAAAGACGACATTTATACCTCGCAACACTTTATTAAAAGGTTCTGCATGGTATCCCTATGACCAAGTTGATCATCTGGAAGATAGCGTGAGATATGATTGGGGGCTAAAAGAAGGATTGACGGAAATAAACAGAGAGGATTGGGAAGATTTCTGGCGAAGATATAATCTGTTACAATTCTTCCATAACAACTCCATGCAAGAAGAATTACCTTCGATTGATTTGGATGAAATTTTACTGTATTTCCCAGGGCTGGAAGATTTGGTTACGGCATTGGTAACCCATCATATCAGCTTCGATACAGAAGGCGGATTTGAATTGAAAGAGGGTGATATAATTATTGCCGAAGCAGCTATAAAAATTGACGGTAAAGACATTGTAATAGATGATTTTGAGAGTCATGAAGGTGATATAACGATATTCGAGCAACATGGATTTAAGGTCGTAACACCCGAGAATTTTAATATTAACGATTTTAAAAATTAAAAACATATGAGACTTTTCTTATCAGATTCCTTTTTTGACAAGTTTACAGAACTGCCAAGAAATATCCAACAAGGCATCAAGGAGTTCCAGAAAAAATTTCGAGAGAACTCCACGTCGGGTTCCATTCATTTGGAATCCATTACACAGTTTCGTGATTCATCTCTACGCTCTGCCAGAGTTACAGGCGAATATAGGGCTATTCTAGGCTCACTAGGGCAAGACAACTATATGCTTCTTTATGTAGATAAACATGATCAAGCTTATCACTGGGCACAGAACAAGCGTTTTGCATGGAACGAGCATACGCAATCTTGCCAAATTATTCCGGTGTCTATTGAACCAACTGAAGAGAATCCAACCGCTTATACACAAACCGATAGTGAGATGCAAAAAGGTATTCTGTCTAAAGTAGAGATAGACAAATTATTAAAGATTGGTGTTCCAGAAGAATTGATTTCTTTTGCCAAAACGATTAAGGATTTGGATGATCTGGACAGAGCAGAAAGTAAATTGCCTCAAGACGCTTACGAAAATCTTTTTTCAATCTTTGATGGTGACAATATTGACGACATCATTGCCGAAATGGAAGCAGGAAAAGCCAAGGAGGGTGAAGACACTCTGCTTTCAAACAATAATAAACGACGCTTCATAGAATTGACAGACGATGAGTGCCTTGCTCAAATTATGGAGGAAGGTATGGAAAAGTGGCAATTATTCCTTCATCCATCGCAAAGTAAACTGGTAAACAGCGATTATAAGGGGACAACCAAAGTTAGCGGTTCGGCAGGAACGGGTAAGACGATTGCTGCGCTTCATCGTCTGAAGCATCTTTGTGAGCAACAGGATGCTCATGTTTTGTTTACTACTTACACCACTGCTCTAATGAATAACATCTCCCAATTGGTCGATAAGATGAGAATTCCTTCTCAACGCTATGAATTGACCAATATTGATAAGGTGTTGCGTCAGGTAGCAGAGGAGAATCATGTGTTGCCGAATGGCTTTGACATTCTTGATTATGGTTCAGACAGTGATGAAAAAGCCAAAGCACTATGGCAGGAAGTACTGGATACTGAAATATCTGAATTCAATGAGGATTTTCTGCATTCTGAATATATCGATGTGATTGTCTATAACAACAATAAGGATTTGAAGTCTTATTTGGTTCAGGCCAGAACTGGCAGAACGAAGGCATTAAGTCGTAAGCAACGTGTTGAAATATGGAAATTAAAGGAGAAATATGAGAGCCTGAAAATACAACGTCGTAAGGTAGATAGAATGGAATTATTCAACACTACAGCTAATTATCTTATCGAGAACGATATTCATCCATACACCCATATTATAGCTGATGAGTTCCAAGACTTTTCCAATCCGGAATTAAGATTCTTGCGTGCATTGGTAAAAAAGGGACGAAATGACTTGTTCTTGACAGGCGATCCTTATCAGCGCATCTATAGTGGTAGAAAGATAAACTTTAGTGCTGCCGGTATCAATGTAAGGGGTAAACGAAGTCAGAAATTGAAAGTAAACTACCGTACTACTGAGGAAATTAAGCGTATGGCAGTTTCTGTGGTAAAAGACCAGAAGTATGATGACCTTGATGGTGGTGAAGAAAACAACAAGGGTTATATTTCGTTGGTTCATGGAGAACGTCCATCTTACAAGATATTCCAATCGAGTATAGATGAAGTTAAGCAAGTACTTCATTCTCTTGACATCTGCGAAACCGAAGGTATTCATGCAAAGGATATTTGTATTGCATCTAAAACAAGAGCAATGTACAAGGACGTTCAAGATGAGCTCCACCGAAAGGGAGTGAAATATTGTGAGGTTAAGAATGGTGACAGAAAAGGTGACAAAGACGGATTGTCATTTTCAACTTTCCATTCATTGAAGGGACTTGAATTCAGAGTTGTCATTCTTATAGGTGTAACAGAAAGAAGTATGCCATCGGTAGTATCTTCCAATTATCCTTTTATGGAAATGGACGCTGCAGAACAAAAAGAATATTTGGCAAATATTCGTTCATTGTTGTATGTAGCTATTACTCGTGCACGACAAATTGTCTTCATTACCGGCTATGGTGAAAAGACAAGACTATTGGAATGCGAATAGTTATATATATCCGAAAACATGGGGACAAATAATTGCTTATTGTCCTCATGTAATACATCAACAAATGTTTAAATTTATATATGAACTCGCCATTAATTTTTAAGGAATATATCTGGCTGGTGAATACTATATACCACGCCAAGAAAATATCATTGAAAGAAATCAGTGATAAGTGGAAAGAAACTGAGATGAGCGGTGGATTGCCATTGGCTCGAAGTACATTTAATCGCCATAAGGATGCCATCGAAGATATATTTGGCATATTTATCGAGTGTGAACGTGCTGGAGACTATAAGTATTACATCGGTAACGCTAAAGTTCTTGAAGAGGATACGATTCAGAACTGGATGCTCTCTACTCTATCAGTGAACAATATCATAAGTGAATGTAGAAGTGTTCACGACCGGATAATACTTGAACCCATTCCTTCGGATGGAGAATATCTGCAAATGGTGATTGATGCGATGAAGGAAAACGTATTAATAAGTTTTACTTACCAAAAGTATGGAGCCGACACAACTAAAGAAGTTGTGGTTGAGCCTTATCTAGTGAAGCTATTCCATCGACGCTGGTATTTGATATGCCGTTATCCTGAGACGAAAGAGTTTCGTACATTTTCATTTGATAGAATACTCACTGTGGAATCAACAAGCATTCGCTTTAAGATGGACGAGAACTTTGATGCCAATGAGTTTTTCAATAATAGTTTTGGTATAGTCAAGGATAACACTCCTATGGAACATATCGTAGTTCGAGCTTATCAGAACGAACGGTACTATCTGCGTGACCTACCGATGCACCAAAGCCAAAAGTTGGTGAATGAAGGTGAAAACTATGTGGACTATGAATATAATCTCTGCCCTACACTCGACTTCTTCGGTTATCTACTATCTCGTGGTAGTTATATAAAGGTACTTGAACCAAGATGGGTCGCTAAGAAAGTAAAAGATATGCATTTAGAAGCAGCGAAACGCTACGATAACGAAGAAAATTCATGATATTCTGAAAATAGCCGCTTCCTGTACCAACCTATGGAACAAGTACATCATACCTTTGCAAAAGTTTCAGCTGTGCTCAGAAAATTTAAACCAAGTTTCTTTGCACTTAAAATTCGGTTTAATCACTAAATCTAAGCCAAATGAAGATAATATATTCTCCTGAATATTCAGGGACGGTTTTTGTAAAAGCCAACAATGAAAACGGTGTAATGATGGACACGGTAGTGGTGAACACTATCGGTCTTATCAACATACTAGAATTGCGCATGGGACTCCATTATGAGGATGTCTCAGAACATGAACGTGTGGCATTGTACTATGATGCCATGAGTAAATACATGCAGAATAATCCAGACAATGTCTTGGCAGCTTCATTCAAAACTTCAGGATTGAGCACGGCAAAAGCTGTGCTGAACTGGCGCGATGAATTGTGCTCTGCTCAATGGGACTTCGATGGTGAAGATATTAGTGAACGGTTGAAGGTAATCATCGGTATAGAAGAATACTTCCATAACTTATGTGGCAAGGATATGAATGACAGAATCCACATCGTTACCGATCAAGTATGTTTTCAAAAACTTGACTGCAAGAATATGACCTTAAAGTTGGCTGTTGCAAAGGAATTTCATAAGCCATCAGTTCATGCTCTTATTGAGGCTTTGGAGACACAAGGTGCAAGTATTTATGTCATTAATGGGGCTTCAGAGTCAGAAAACAACCTTAGTAAGGTTCGTAAACTCATCACTTCAAAACAAACGGGAAAAATTACTCTCGACAAGGATGACGACTCTCTCCAAATATGGAAGTTTGCTGATGATCGTCTTGCATGCGAGTACCTTTCATATAATAAGATGGAGGATGTTGATGTATGGGTGAATGCGAACAACAAGCAGATGGATAACTGGTTGATGTTGATGGGTAAAGCTCAAACAGGAAGCGTTACAGACGATTGTACACCACAGTTGACACAGTTGTTCGTGATGGGTTTGTGCATGTTTGCAAATCCGCTTAATGTAAATACACTCATTGAATGGTTGAATATGCCAGTTCATCCAATCAGTAGTTTCTTTCGTTCCGCACTTGCAGACTGTATTGTAACCGAAGGTGGCTACAGAAATGAGGCTTGCAAGAAGAAGATAGAACAGTTTATTGAGGGTAAGTTTGTTTATCTCGATGACGAACAGAAAGCACTCCCTGAAGAAGAACAGGAAGAAATTCGCCAGAAGGACAAGAATAAACGTCAGAAGCAAGTTTCTGTGTTCCTTCCTTCACTCACATCTAGTACAAGCATCAAGACAAAAAATGTGAATCAGTTTGTACAGGAACTCTCTACGTGGGCTCGCCAGCGTGCTCATCTGATGGCAGAAACACCTGATAACGAACAATGGATTGAACAACTTATGACCATTGCCGGTATGTGTGATGCTTTTCATATTTTATTAGAAACCATATCTACAGAGGCTATAGATTATAAGACTATAGACTCATGGATGAGTACAGTCTATCAGAAGGGAGCCTACACTAATTCAATTGCTGAACGTGGTTGCCGAACTGTTGTAGACTCACCTGCAAAAATTGCTTCCGTTGCAGAAAAGACTATATGGATTGGTGTAGATGGCGATGCGTGTCAGGGTCAGGAATGTGCATTCCTTTATCCAACAGAGAAATCAAAATTGGTGGATAAGATGTATATGCATCCATGGGCAGAAGATGCAGAGAATAACTACCATGAGCAGCAGATGCTAATGCCACTCAAGATGACCAATGGCAAACTGATTTTAGTAGTTAGAGAGCGCATTGGAGGCGAACCTACCTTAAAGCATCCTCTGATTGTACGTTTGGAACAGCAAGTTGAGAATATCAACGACTTTATACACTATCCAAAGATTGGAGTTGAAGACCGTCATAAGGTAAAAATTGTAGAGAATGGAGGCATAAGCGCTGAGCTTAATTTTGAATACGCTGATAAGATTCAATGGCCCAATCATCTGAGTCCTACGACTATTGGTACATTGGCTGAGCATCCTTTTGATTATCTGATGGAACGTCTGTTGGTTATTACAAATGACGGCAAGGCTCAGATGGCAGATGCAAAGACTACTAAGGGTAATGTGGCTCATGCTATTATTGAAGCATTGTTTGCACCTCGTGATGATGCTCGTTATTCAAAGCCGGAAGAGATTGCTGAACGTATTCAAAACGAATATGAAGAAGCATATACCAAGGTTCTTGAAGCCAAGGGTGCTGTATTACAGTTGACAGAAAACAAGTTGTCAGAGAAACTGCTTCATGAGCAACTACGAGGTTGTCTGGACACCCTTCTTGAAATTCTAAAAGGCAATGAACTGAAGGTAACTGGATGTGAGCATTATGTAGAAAGCCAGATGAACCTTGGTTTGCCAAAGGCTCTTGACAAAGAAGGAAACGTAAAAGAGCGTGACATGCTTGGATTTATTGATATGACACTCGAAGACAAAGATGGTCATCCTGTTGTATTCGATTTCAAGTGGACAACATGGGCAAAGGGCTATCAGAACAAATTGATAGAAAACAGAAGTGTGCAGTTGGAATTCTATCGTTGGATGCTTGGATGTGAAAAAAGGAATTTGGTTGAGCGAGTAGCATACTTCTTGATGCCCGACGCACGCCTTTACAGTCAGGAAGCTTTCAAGGGCAGACATTGCATCCAACTCAATGCTGATAACAGAGATAATATAGTTCATCAGTTGGTAGAATCTGCAAAATATCGCATGGAGCAGATAAAATGTGGAGTAATTGAAACTAATGGACTCTACGAGGATTTGCAGTATGTAAAAGACACAGAATCGAAGGGACTCTTCCCATTGAAGAAGAATGAAGAAGGAACTAAGGAGGGAAATTTCTTCACGCAGTATCAACTCTTTAACAACTAAGGCAATATGAAGAACGTAACATATATCAACGCAGGTGCTGGTAGTGGTAAAACCTACCGGCTGACAGAGACACTTACACAGCTGATTAAAGAGGGTAAGGTAAAACCGGAACAGGTGATATTGACAACCTTTACAACTAAGGCTGCCAATGAATTCAAGGAGAAAGCAAAGGCATTTCTCTTTGACGAAGGTTTGTATGAAGAGGCCGTTCAGCTTGACCATGCCATGATTGGTACGGTTCATAGTGTATGCCAGAGAATGATTGGTAAATACTGGTTCAATCTCGGTTTATCACCAAACATGGGCGTGATGGCAGAGGAAGATACTACCTATTATATATTTCAGTCACTTGCCGAATTACCTACTGAGGCAGAATTGATGCAACTACATAGCTTTGCAAGGGAGTTTGATCTTCGTGAGACTGATGGTTTCAGGGTGAAATCAACAATCAACTATGACTTCTGGCAAGGACATCTAAAGAGCATCATAGATTTTGCAACAAATTATGAGATTGATGATTTTACAAAGAGTGAAACTGAGTCACTTGACTATATCCAACAGTTTGTTAAGGGTGATAGTAATTGCAATTTTACCTATGAAGAGCTAAAGGCTGTTGTTGATGAACATGAAGCATTTCTTCGCAGCAAGAAACAGAGTGATGCCAATGACAAACGAATAGACAAACTTGTTCAGGCAAGACGTTATTTGCATCGTCTAACTCTCGGAACCCTGAAAGATATCAATTCTACAATCGGAACCCCTAAGGGGTATGGTCCATTAGCAGATGATTTTTCTTCACGTATGGAAAATATCTGGACGAGTAAGATTATTTATGACAAACAGGAAGGTTACATTAAGTTGCTTTTCAATCTTGCCAAGCGTTGGAAGGAGAACTTTGCTCAGTTCAAGCGTAACAAGAACTTGCTCGACTACAACGACATGGAGAAATATATGCGTCAGTTGATGCAGAATGAGAATATTGCCTCTGAGATTGCACTGTCATATCGTTACCTGTTTGTAGATGAGTTCCAGGATTCTTCGCCAATTCAGGTAAAGATATTCGATGCGCTTTCGAATATCATGGAACAATCGTATTGGGTCGGTGATTATAAACAAGCTATCTATAGCTTCCGTGGATCTGATATTGCTTTGACAAAAGCTGTAGTTGATCGTGTAGCAAAGAAAGAGAATGGATGTGATACAGATACACTGGATAAATCATGGCGTTCTCTTCCTGGCATTGTCGATGTGAATAATGCAGTCTTTGAAAAGACCTTTGCTGACGTACTCGATAGAAACAATATTCACCTTGATCAGGTAAGAAAGAATGAGAATAGTGAAGACTCCCTCCGTTATTTCGTTGCAGGTGAAAAATGTGGTGTAGCAGAACATGTGCTGAAACTCTTGAACCAGGGTGCAAAACCTAATGAGATAGCAGTACTGGCTCGTACCAATGCAACACTTGCCAATGTTGCCGAGAATCTGAAAGATTGGGAGATACCATCAAGTCGTGAAGATTATTCAGTCATTGCATCACCCGTTTACCCATTGGTAGCATCACTCTTGCGCATTGTTGGCAGTAGCAGGGATGCGTTATCAAAGGCAACGGTTGCCATCCTTACCGAATCTGATTGTACCACTCAGCAGATAATCGAGACTAAGATTTTGAATGACACAGATGTTTCTGCAAAGGCTGAAGATTACTTGGCAGACGTACCTCTTATCAGTCAGTTGTTAGCTATACGTCCTCGTTTACAACAACAATCAGTGTCTTCGCTTGTTGAAAGCATGATAATTGAGTTGGATCTGTATGATGTTATCAAAAAGGTAGAGGAAGATTCTATGTTTGGGACATCTTGTCTTCAGACAATTATCAATGTTACTCGTATTTATGAGGATCATTGTATTCAGATGAATCTTCCAGCCACCATAGAAGGTTTTCTTGCTTATTTAGAGAACATTTCACCTGTAGGTAGTGGTGATCCTAATGGCGTTCAGTTGCATACCTATCATTCATGTAAGGGTTTACAATGGAAATATGTCATTCTGATGTCACTAAATACGGATGTCTCGAATCTGAAAAAGTCAATAAGAAATGAAACTTATGGTGTTCATACCATCCATTCCAATGAGCCATCTGCAGAGAATCCTTATCCAGAGGTTTCCGTGCGACTTACTCCTTGGGTATATGGTACAGCAAAGAACGTTCCAGATGAAATAAGTGGGAAGATAGAAAACTCTGATGGCTTCAAGCGGGCATACCGGTCAATGCTGGCAGAGACAAACCGGGTATTCTACGTTGGAATGACTCGTCCACAGGATGTGTTGATACTTTGTATCGATGAACCAAATAAGAATGCAACACTACTTCAATGGCCAAAGGATGATGGCGTTGATACGATAGTCGAGAATATTCCAAAATCGGGAGATTGGGATGTATTTGGTACGGGTCATCTTTTCAAGGATTTTTCACTTACTCAATCAGAACTTGATAATCTGACTCCTTATGGGAAAATAGATGAGACTGTTTTTATGCCTCTCAATCTTAAGACACCATCGTTCGAGAAACATGAACTTCGCTATCTTTCACCAAGCAGAATACAAGCAAAGGGTGATGTGGCATCGCATCATGACTTTGAGAAGCGCATTCCGTTTGCCAAGCAACCAACGGATATGGCAACTGTTGGTGACTGTATCCATCAGATATTTGCTGGTATTGAGGAAGAGCATCCTGCGTATAAGATAGATATGGACGAGACGATTATGAGTTACGGTTTGAGAGCAGTACTGACAGATAAGGATGCGATTACTCTTGCATGGAAAAACTTGTGCTCATTCCTTACTGAAAAGCATGGTGCATATATCAAAACCTATCATGAAAGACCTTTCCGTTTGGAACGTGATGGTCAAATAATCAGAGGTAGCATTGACCTTGTTTGGCAGACTGACGAAGGCGATATTCTGGTCGACTTCAAGACTTGTCCAATGGGTAAGAATGTTACACTTAATACAGATTCAGAGTACTATGTAGGCTGGTATGCAGGTCAGTTAAATGCCTATGAGGATGCTCTTAAAGCTGCTGGAGAAAAAGTACTGAAACGATACATTTATTATCCTGTAAGTGGTGTATTGGCTGAGGTTACTAGCACCATTGAAACACCAAAGCCGTAGGCCGACGAATAAAGGTGAAGACTATGTGGACTATGAATATAATCTCTGCCCTACACTCGACTTCTTCGGTTGTCTACTATCTCGTGGTAGTTATATTAGGGTACTGGAGCCGCAATGGGTGGCTGTAAAGGTGAGAAATATGCTCTTAGAGGCATCCAAACGCTACGAAGACGAAGAAAATGTGTGATGAATAGCAAATAATCCTTCGCTGTACCGACCTTTGGGACAAGCATCGCATACCTTTGCACCAGAAAGTTCGTAAAACTGTAAAAAAGATGATAACAGAACAAGATAAGAATAAGGTATATTTCTCTAATCTGCTTGCCTTGAGCTATCCGTCGATATGGAAAGAGATATGTGAGGTACTTGCGAAGTACAATTATACGGCAGGAAAATTGACTTACACCAAAGACTATTGGTGCAGAGACTTTATGCCGGTTCAGGTTGGCAGTGATGAGTTTGTTCAGTTCCGTTATGATCCAGATTACTTGGCTGACTTACGTAAATATAAGACGAATCCCGATGATACTCTCAAGCATTTTACAGACTTTGATATGTAAGCCATCGGTCAACTCCGTCTGCTAAACATCTCCATTATCGAGATGCTATAGTTTTTCGAAGTTCTCAATGATGTGACAGATGTCGATGATTTGGTGATTTTGATGGATTTCAGAGTATTCCTGCTTTTCTCAAGTTATCAGGCAACAAGTCTGCTATATCTTTGTCGTAGTTTTCATCGTAATCATGAACGTGATCCAAGAAGTAAATCAACCATTTGCGGAAGTCTACTTCAGCCGCTTTGCAGCATCCCATAAGACTATAGATGATGGCAGTACTTTCTGCTGTATCATCGTTTTGACAGAACAAGTAATTTTTCCGCCCCACGGCAACAGGTCTTGCCGCATTTTCAATCCCATTGTTGTCGATATTGTATCTGCCATCCAAATGATAACGCGACAGCTTGTTGAAACGGTTGTAAGTGTACAGGATAGCTTTTTCGATAGGGCTTCCTTTAATCACTTTTGCGTGTTCGGCAACCAACCACTTTTCAAATCGAACCATGATGGGGTAAGCCAACCGCTCTCTCAATTTAGCTGCGTCTTCAAAGGAAAGGGATTGGTCTTTAATCTGTCGCTCTACTTCATAGAGCAATTGGATTTGATCCAAGGCACTCTCGGCTCGTTCTTTGTCATTTTTAATAGAATCAGAAAATTTCCTTCGGGCATGCGCCCAGCATGCCAATAACATAACTCCTTTTCTGCCATCCAGCAGTTCGTATCGTTCATAGCCATCGGTTTGGAGGGCACCCTGATACCCGCTGAAAAGTTTTAGCACGACTTCACCACTCCTGGAACCTTTGTCCCAATAGAAATACTGGCGTCCGGACATAGGATCCCGCACAAGCCAGATGTATCCTTTTACTGTCTTGTGTTTGTCGTTCCGTACAATAGGGAGTGTGGTTTCGTCGCACTGCAGATAATCGGTTTTCTTCATCAACTCCCATAATCGGAAGTGCAGGGGCATCAGTAAGTCGCTTACTCCCTGGAACCAGCCCAGGATAGTGGATTCCGGGATTTTCATGCCCAAGCGTTCAAACTGTTTATGCTGTCGATAGAAGGGGATGTGGTCAACGTACTTGTCCACCATGAGGTCAGCAAGCAAGGAGGAAGATGCGTAGCTCTTTGCGATGGGTTTAATGGGGCAATTGGCTGTAACGATTACGTGGTCTGCCTTACGGATGGCTTTGTGGCGATAAGTCCGAAGCACATAGAACTTAGTGGGCTCTTTCATTAATATTTCCGTGTAGAGTGGCTCATTGGCGTCTAGCAAATCCCATTCTTCCGGGTTGTAACCTTCCGGATATAAATGTTCAATCTTGCGTTCCAGATGTTCCGGAAGAGCTTTGCGGATGGCACTTTTCTTTGCTTTCTCCATACGCTTGGCTCTTGCCTCTTTTTCGTTTCTGATTTCCTGCTCGGCTTGAGCTGCTGCTTCTTTTTCTCCGGGCAATATATCAATGCCTTCAAAAAGTTCCAACTGTCGCGCCTGAGGGTCGGGGTTGATGTACCGTTCTGCTTTTCCCCCATACAATTGGCGTTTGAGATAGTTCACCTGTTTTTCCAATTGAGCAATGCGAACATCCTTCTTCTGAAGCAACGCTTCTTTCTCATTGATAAGGGTATTCTTTGCCGCCAATTGCTCATCATAAGCCTGATGCGCCTTTTTAGGGGAAACTTCTTGAGCCGCACGCAGCCGGCTGTTCTCGCGGAACAGTCGATCACGATCAGCCATCAATTGGCGTATAAGTTCTTCTTTATCAATAGTATTCTCGGGCATAACTCGCTTTTAATAACGATATAAAGATACAAAAAACGAACGAGATTGCCATACCAATTTGTGACTATTTTTTATTTTTCTTCCGATCGTTTGCCGAGGTTTCTTTTTTTAGGAACCCATCTTTTTCGATGCTTTATTTCCTGTGCATCTATGCCCTGAACCATTAAAACCAACTCACTCCAAAGGGTCTCATGCGACATTGTTTTACCCTCTTGGAAATCTATTTCCGGGAGAGAGAACTGCCCATTGGTGAGCTTCATGTGATAAATTACCAAACCGCCATACTCCATGTGAAGTATCTTCATAGCCGTACAAAGCTTGTTGATGAAAATGAACGCGTCCCCATCTTGGATGTCCATCCCCATCTGGTTGGTGACAATACCACCTAGGGTATAGAAACTCTTGCGCATATCCGTGGGGTAAGGGTACAGATAAAATCTATCTGAGGCTGTAAGACTAAACATAGGTTCAGGGTTTTAAAGTGATCAACTGTTTAAGCGTATCCAAATCAGATCCGCCATCCAAGTGCAATACCACGCCGTTGGGGTATGCTATTTTTATTCCCTGTACGTTTACCGGCAGCTTCTCTTTCGCTTGAGGTTGAGAATTACTAAATGAGCGGGTAAGGCTATTAACGGCTCCGCTGCTTAGAGGAATAAATCCTCTTGGAGAATCCAAGGCTGATACGGCTTGACGCTTTAGTGTTTTTACCCAATAATAGAAGCGATTCTCTTTAATGCCTTGTTCCTTGCAAAAAACGCGCACACTAACGCCCGAAGCGGTGTATTCGTTGTAGAGGATTTTGAAATAATCTAATGTCCAATATACCATGATCTTTGTTTTGCGACAAAGATAGGAAGGACTGATGAAGATTAATAGACGGAGTTGGCCGATAGCTTACTTTGATATGAAGGTCGCCAAATCGAATCTTGCAGTAGAGGGTGGTAATATGGTTGCCTGTAGAAATTGTAAAGGTGAAACATGGGTGGTAATGACAGACAAGGTGTTTGCCGAAAATCAGGAATACTCGAAAGACGATGTTATTACGATTTTGGAAGCAAAATTGAAAGCAAAAATAATTTTGCTACCTTGGGCCGGATCGTATGAAGATAAATGTGGTCATACGGATGGCATCGTCAACTTTATCGATGGAAAATCAGATAAACCGTCCGTAATGGCTTACTACCCTCTTTATCGCAAAGAAATAGCCAATAAAATGAGAAAGCGTTTGGATGCGGTATTTGATGTACACGAGCTCTCGTTTACAAAAGATGAAGAGAACAATTGGGCGTATGTGAACCTGCTCCGCACCAAAGATTTCATAATAGTGCCTGGATTAGGTACTGATTCTGACCACGAAGCCATGGAACAAATAGCACTACTCTATCCTGATTATCGTGAACACATTCACCAAGTCAATATTGCACCTATTGTTGAAGAGTATGGTGGAGCATTCAATTGCTTGAGTTGGGCAGTAAAAATATGATAAAAAAATACTATATATGACCCGTTGGCGGAATTAAATATGCACTAATTTAATTCCGCCAACGGGTATATTACTCTCTGAATACGACCATCTGACACAATAAATCCGACCATAACTGGATAGATGTCATTTTCATAATAGAAGGCACCCTTATAAAAATGAACAACTTGCCCATCCTTCGAAATATGAGAGGGACTCAAAATCAGTTGTTCTGCCGTTAATTTGTTGGCTTCATTAACTTGTTCTGTCAATGAATCCGGAGAAATACTTTGTGAGAGACCGACTTCAGAATTATTTGAATCAAAAGGCTTCCAAACAAAAAACGCTATTGTAACCAGTATTGCCAGCACTATCAATACAGACGAAATCGGAAAGTGAGAAGACGAATTATCCGAAGCACTTTGATTCTTTGGTTCATGAACAGTAGCGGGTTGTTTGACTATAGTCTTATTTGAATCAGCCAAGGGCTTATTTGGAATAGTTTTTGAGGATGCCCATTTAGATAATTCAACGGCAGTCGGTCTATTCCCTGCTACAGGATTCAGACAACGCTGCATAACCTCATTGAGAACAGGAGAGTAGTTTTTTGATAGCGATGGCATATCAGCACCATTTCGCTGCATAGCCCCTCCAAAACCACTAAATGGAAGCTCACCCATCGCAAGCTCATATATGGATGCTCCAACAGACCAAATATCAGAAGACGTATTAAGCCGAGGATTACTATCGAATCTCTCAGGCGCCATATAGGGCATAGCACCAGAGCTGACATCTCGTTTGGATTGCCGACGCATTGTTGCACGGAGTCTTTTGCTTATGCCAAAATCAGTTATTAAGAAACGTCCATTGCTATCAATAAGAATGTTGTCGGGTTTAATATCCTGATGAACTATGGGGTCCGATGATTGTGTAAGACAGCTAATCCATCGGCGACATCTTGAATGAACTGCCATAATTGGTCCTCACTAATACTCCCCACCAATTTAGACGAAGACCCATTCTCACAGTATTTCATCACTAAGAAAGGTCTGCGCCCAAACACGTCGAAATATTCCGGCGTCAGAAGAAACGGACTGGATAAATCAATCGTATTGGCATATTCACGCTGAAATTCCTCTACGCCAGCCGGGTCAAGAGTTAGATATATCTTTAACGCGACATCACGACCAGATAACTGATCGTGTGAAAGCCACACTTCTCCGAAACTACCGTTTCCGAGAAATCTAATGAGCGAGTATCGCTCTTTGATTATGTCTCCGACTTTAAGTTCTTCCATTGCAAACTGGCCTAATTATCAATATTTATTATTCGTCCGTTTGTTGCTAACATATATTCATTATATAATCCTTGACTGCCATAAGGGGCAATAATGTTGGTTCCATCAACCCACATATATTGTTGACCTTCAGCTACGCCAAGATATTTTACCAATTTTTCCCTATAAGGGTGCGGCAACAACTTAAAGATATATGTTTTAACTGTTACATAACCCTCTGATTGTAAGGTGAGGAGGATTTCACATTCATCATCGTTGTTGAAATCCATGGCGGTTAGTTGCATATTACATTCCGAATTCATTTCATCAAATTCATCAAAGAATACCTCATTATCATCACTATTAAATTCAAGGTAGTTAAATAAATTATCACCATATCCTTCTGCGATAACTAATGCTCGCACTCCATTAGGATGATTATCCCCAATAGTGAAAGTGTAATCTCGTCCATAAATTCTGGCATTTATAGACTTATTAGAGGACATTGCAGATCTATCATTCCCTTTAACGAAAACAAATGGGCATTCTGCCGGATTGAAAGGAAGACTACTTTGTCTCAATGGCTTTTGAGGTTTTGGTACATTTGTAGGTATATTATTTGAAGCTTCATTTTTCTCAGGTATAGATGCTGTAATGGAATCGTTTACATTTTCGAGATTTTCGGGTAGCGTTGTATTTGGATTAGAAATTGTATCTGATACTGCAACCGCAGAAGAATCCTTATGACCGGATTCACCTAATCTATAAGCGGCGAAACATAAGACTATAACTGATACAACGATACATGCTATTATAATGATGCGTCTTGAAATATTACCCGACTCTTTTACTGTTGCTTTTTGTGCGAAGTGGTCAATACCTCCATTAGTATTGGTAGCTCGATGGTAGCTCCTGTTATTAGCTGCTTTTGCTATTTTATCTGCGGTAGGTCTATCTATGGGATTTGGCGATAAACAAGCCTGCATCAAATCATTTATGTCCCTTGAATAGTTGCTGCTTAATGACGGAATTTCAGCTCCATGCCTCAACATTGTTCCTCCAAATCCATTTAAGGGCAACTCTCCGGTTGCAAGCTCATAAATAGAAGCTCCAAGTGACCAAATGTCAGATGCCGGATTCAATTTCGGGGTACTATCAAATCGTTCAGGAGCCATGTAGGGCATTGCACCCGAACTAACATCCCTTTTTGATTGGCGTCGCATGGTGGCACGGAGCCGTTTGCTAATACCAAAATCGGTTATCAGAAAACGACCGTTTGAATCAACAAGAATGTTATCAGGCTTTATGTCTTGATGAACAATAGGGTCTGATTGTGAGTGTAGAACCTCTAATCCTGAAGCGACATCGTGAATAAATGCCCAAAGTTTGTCTTCTGACATTTGTCCGGCTATCTTCGATGATGAGCCATTCGTGCAATATTTCATCACAAGAAAGGGTCGGCGATTTTGAACATCAAAAAACTCTGGAGTCAATAGATATGGACTGGATAAGTCCGCTGTATTGGAATATTCGCGCTGAAATTCCTCTACGCCCGCAGGATCAAGGCTGAGATATATCTTCAAGGCTACGTCTCGGCCGGTCATTTGGTCATGAGCAAGCCATACCTCTCCAAAGCTACCGCTCCCCTTAAATTCTTTTAGGGTATAGCGGTCTTTTACTTTAGTGCCAATTTTAAGCTCTGCCATAAGAGTATTACGGATTGTTTAAGGGGTTGTCAGTGATGTTATCTTTCTTTGGATT
>Ga0075011_10000187_pt1 | contig 32060 bp, 36 predicted proteins | sample TARM_MetaG_T_14_FD_72354 | JGI IMG/M metagenome (GOLD analysis project Ga0075011, IMG submission 72354) | Freshwater microbial communities from Pennsylvania, USA, analyzing microbe dynamics in response to fracking - TARM_MetaG_T_14 | ecosystem: Environmental > Aquatic > Freshwater > River...
GCTTAAGTGTTAATACACTAATATCTTTTTTATCCTAGTGTAAGTAAACAATATAACTATCTTTCTTTCCCTAAGAAAAATACACCTACCATGCCTGGTCCTGTATGAGTCCCAATAATTGGCCCCAAGATATTTATTACTATGTCTTTGGGCGTTATCTCACTTAAAATCAGAGATTTTAGATACTCTGCATCTTCTAAACAATCACCATGAGCGATGTATATCATCTGTTCTTCTGGTTTTATAGCACGAGCTTTAAATTCTTCAAATAAAGTCTTGATCGATTTTTTTCTTCCTCTAATTCTTTTTACAGCGCTAAGACTTCCATCATTAGAGACAATCAAAACTGGTTTTACAACAAGCAAATCCCCAATAGCTGCACTGGTGGCTGATATTCGCCCCCCTCTCTTTAAATGTTCCAAACTATCTATAGTAAACCAGTGATTTACCTTAAGTTTGTTAGACTCGATCCAATCTACTATTTCTTGTTTAGATTTTCCTTGCCTTAACATCTCGCACGCATAATACACCAATAAGCCCTGACCAATAGAAGCACTTTTCGAATCAATAACTGTTAAATCTGCTTCTGGGTGCGCCTCCACTATTTCGTTTCTAGCTAGAACAGAACAATTAAACGTTTCACTTAAAGCTGATGAGAAACCTATATAGATAACTGATTCCCCTTTTGATATGAATTTTTCAAACTCTTTCTCAAAAATATATGGCGTAATTTGCGCAGTCGTTGGCATGCTTCCATTTCGAAGTGCATTATAAAAATCTTTATGACTCAGAGAATTTCCAAAATCATCTGTGTAGGTGATTCCATTTAATTGATAAGTAAAAGGAATTATGTGGATATTGTTTTGCGAAATATACTCAACAGGTAAATCGCAATTTGAGTCTGTTATAATAGTTGTTCCCATTCAATCACCTTTCATAAAATAGAATGACCAGTTGGAGCAGCAATGACATTAAATAATCTGCCATCACTCTGCCTTTTAACTGGTATTCTTAGTTAATTACTTTTTCAACTCGCTTATATCTGTCTTGGTAGCTATTTCCTTCTCTTTCAAGATATCAATTAGCTCTTCCCTAATAATTTTTCTCACATCATCTTTTTTCATTAGATCTTCTTTGCGAGCGATATCTTTATAGTCTAATGACTCTAGGATTTCATCCCTAATCATTTTCTTGAAATCATCGCGTTGCTCTTCTCCTTTTTTGACAAGGTCATTCACTAAATCTTTAGCGTTCTTACGAGATACTTCACCTTTGTTCACAAGTTCATTAACAGCTTCTTCAATTTTCTCCCTTGAGTACGAAAATACCCCAAGCCCCAAATTAATAGATTTTTCGATTATTCCTGACATTTACATTTTCCTCACTTTCATAAAATATTTATTTATTCAAATAGTATTTGTATAGCGTTTAATGCTTCTGGCAAATCTTCATCATAATCAAGTAATACCTGAATACCCGTACCGAACATCGATCCTAGAATTAAGCGTGATAAGGATTTTGTAGAGTATCCTTTTAATTCTTTCATCTGAAAGTTGTTAACAATATACTTTTCTATCATATCTGATAATTCTTTGAATAAGTCACTTAGCAAGTTGCTAAAAACCGGGGACCACAGAGCCAGACCTGTAAAGTCATAGAGTAGCCTAAAGAGCTCTGGATTGTACTTTAACATTTTTGTAAAGTATTTTATTAATGATTTTGCCCTTTCCTTTGGTGATTCCTCTTTCTTTAGGGATTCTTCAATCTCATGCAGATATTTATCAATCATCATCCGCACAACTTCTTTAAACAGCCCCTCTTTGTTTTTGAAATAATAATTCAGCTGACTTAACACAACACCTGCCTTGTCTGCAATATCTCTTGTTGAAACATTCGCATAACCTTTGGTTGATATAACCTCAAAAGCAGCTATTAGTATTCTTTCCGGTTGACTTTGCTGTTCTGCTTCTGTAAGCATCATATCACCACCTCTCAATTTCGGTCGGGCGTTCGAATTATTTATAGTGTATTACTTTTTTATTTGTCTGTCAATAATTAAATGACGATTTTATAACCATTTTTATAACCTCAGTTTCATCCTTAAATTTGAACTTCAGTAGACCCTCTAAATAAAGCTTACTTTTTCTGCTGTGAGCGTGTATCTATATGGACTACTCGTCTATTTGTATTTCAATTCCGGACTTAAATTCAACAATAAAATTGTCATCGAAGACCGTTATCTTATCTAGGAGCATCCTTACAAATTGCTCATCGTATTCGGTAATGTCGCAAGTCAGGTCTTCGAGAAAGGCTCTCAGCTCATCGATTCGAGTCTTCAGGTCCTGGCGTGAAGCTTCTTCAATCTGGATGGCCTGCTTCTCTTCTCTCAGCCTTCTAATTTCCATCCCAAGTTCATCTTCAGAGTTCTTAATACCGGCCGTTGCTAAAAGTTCGTGTTGGAGTTCTTTTATCTGTTCATCAACCGCTGCAATACGATCGGAAGTATTCTCTTCCAGGCAGCTTTCAATGTTCTCTATTAGAATAGGTAGTATCTTTTCCTTTTCATGGAAAGCTTCGTTAATAGCCTCCACAACCACCTCCTTAAGGTGGTCTTCATTAACAGTCCTTGCCGAGCAGTCAGGACCGTCTTTATCAACCCGACTTACGCAGCGCCAAACAGTAGATCTGCAACCTCGATTGTTCCATTTGATTCTGCGAAATATATCTCCGCAATGTGCGCAGAAGACGATCCCAGACAATGCGTACCGGCCACTGTAGACTCGTTTGTGCTTTGTAGTGCCTTTGGTGAGGTTTGCACGTCTCATGATTTCCTCCTGGACCTTTAAAAAGATGTCTTTGGGTATAATCCCTTCATGACTATTTTCAACATAGTACTTCGGGACCTGACCCTTATTAGCTTCACGCTTCTTTTCGAGAATATCCACTGTGTATGTCTTCTGAAGGAGTGCATCACCGATGTACTTCTCATTGGTAAGAATCTGCTTGATATTGCTTTCATTCCATTTTGCTCGTCCTGCACCGTTAAGAATGCCATCTGCTTCGAGTGACCTCTTTATCTTTAAAAAGCTATTGCCGCTTAGATATTCTCGGTAAATTCGTTTTACAACCTCGGCTTGCTCTGGATCAATGATAAGGTGCCCGTCTTCGTCCTTGGTATAGCCTAAAAACCAATTATGATTTACCTGCACTTTTCCTTGTTGATATCGGAACTGTAAACCTAATCTGACGTTGGCGGATAAGGATTCACTTTCCTGTTGAGCAAGGGAGGCCATGATGGTCATGAGCACCTCTCCCTTAGCATCAAGTGTGTTGATATTTTCCTTCTCGAAGTAAACACCGATGTTCTTGTTCTTAAGGGCTCTGGTGTAATTCAGGCAATCAACCGTATTCCTTGCAAATCGGCTGATGGACTTGGTAATCACCATATCAATCATGCCATCGTGGCAGTCGTTAATCATACGCCGAAATTCATCACGCTTCTTCGCATTCATTCCGGAGATGCCGTCATCTGCATATATCCCTGCCAGGACCCAGTCTGGATGGCTTTCGATATAAGATGTATAATGCTGGATTTGAGCATCGTAGCTGGTTTCCTGTTCATCACTATCAGTACTGACCCGGCAATACGCTGCGACTCTGGTTTTCTGCTTTTGGTCTGTTGCCTTTTGCGTCCCGACTGTTTTCTTTGCCGGAATGACCGTTACATTGCTCGCAAGTGAAATCATTTTCCCACCTCACTTTCTATCAAGCTGTATACGTACTCAGCCTGTTTGAATGGATCGATGAAAATCTTTCCTGCTTTTGGCATAATAAATTTTGTAGCTGGTTTGCATTCCTCTACTGGCTTATCTGGAAATATTCTGCCCATTTTACGCTGCCGTTTGAATCGCTCCGCTTCTGCTTTTTCAAAAGTCTCCTGATCGATGATAGCCGGATAGTACATATCACCAAGGTAGCGTTTATTTTGTAGTATTTTCTTTACTCCTGGATGGAAAAGCTTGAGTCCAACCGCTTCAGCTGCTGCAACATAGGCAAGGCCTGACAGATAGCCCTTGAAAATCATCCTAACCTGCTCCGCTTGCACTTCATCTATGACCGCTTTGCCTTTCTCAATTTTATATCCATATGGAATTGCCATAGTCTCACAACCTTTCTCTTAGCGTTAATCCACATTTAAGCACAAAGCCTATTTCAAATCTTTTGAATACAATAATGTACTCAACATGCTCTTCAAAGGCAGCCTCATCAAATTCTTTAAGAGTACCTACGCCATTGATGTACTTGATGAGCGCATTCAATGCTTCCAGGTGCTCGTGCTCATGAGCGAGCGAGGCGTAAAGTGCTTCTTTTTCATCACTTATCTGTTTAGCCTCCGCAAGAAGACCTGAATTCTGGTCATTAAAAACCGCTGGTTCAAGATACTCCTTTGCAAGCAACTCCATAAGCTTCTGCCTTTTGTTCAAATTGTCCTCAAGAGCCACATCCAATTTATCAAGTCGCGCCAGTGCCTCACCCTGATTAAGATCTTTTAGGCTAGCCAGCAGCGGCTGCAGTAACACTTTATTAGAAAACGACAGTTTATTGATCATATTCAGGAAAGCCACTTCGATATTTTTTTCGCGGATGAATTGCATGCTGCATTGGTCTACTCTTTTAATATGTGTTTTGCAGGCATAAGCGAAATATTTGACTTTTGATTCAGTATGAGTTCTTCGCTTCCAAGTGGCACCACATTCGCCGCAGATGATTTTCCCTGAGAACGGATAGCGGTTTTGATACTTGCCTTCTCCCGTCTTTATCTTCAACTCCTTGGAGCGCCTTTCGATTATTTCCTGTACCATTTCAAAATCTTCAGCGCTGATAATCGCTTCATGATGATCTTTGACGTAGTACTGATTCTTCTCACCGTTATTGATGTGTCTAACGAAGGAACTGTCAGTAAAGGTTTTTTGGTAAAGCACGTCACCTTTATACTTTTCATTCCGAAGAATCGAATTCACTGTGCCTGCTGACCACTGCGTTTTGCGTCTTGTTGAGATTCCTTTATCGTTGAGGTCCCTCGCAATTACATGGCCACCTTTACCGGCTAGGCATTCAGCAAAAATGTACTTGGCTACATCCACCTCATCTTCATTGATTACCATCAGCCCATCTTCATTTTTGTATCCATAAGGCGGATATGCCACTACATACGTTCCGTTTTGGAACCGCTTCTCGATGGACCATTTTTCATTTTCCGAAATTGAAATTGACTCACTTTCCGCAAGGCTGCTAAAAATTGTGAGCAGCAGTTCATTCTCCATATCACCGGTGTTGATATTTTCTTTTTCAAAGTAAATGAATACTTTCAGCTTAATAAGCTTTCTAACCGCTTCTAAGCACTCTGTTGTGTTTCTTGCAAAGCGGCTGATGGATTTGATAATAATAAAGTCAATCTTGCCGGCCCCACAATCATCAAGCATTTTGATAAGTCCATCACGCTTGGCCATGCTTGTACCTGATACGCCTTCATCATAGTAAAGTCCGACGTACTCCCAGTTGGGATTGCTCTTAATGCTGGTCTCATAATGACTTCTTTGAGCATCCAAGCTGACGAGTTGTTCACGACTATCCGTAGAAACACGAGCATAAGCAGCAACACGTAGTTTCTTTTGCAGCTTCTCGTTTGCTTCAATCTTTGTTATCCGTTTCATTGTCTCAACCTCCTTTCTCGCAGTACTATACATCACTCTAAAAGCCTTATTTAGCAAGTCTTTTATGACATGATCTCCGCCAACAACGGAAGGAAGGTTTGACGGTTTTTCGCCATGATTTTGTCGAATTCATCCTGAGAAATGAGACCTTTTTCCAAGAGCTTCTTTGTAAGTTTCTCAGCCACCAGATAATTGTGCTCATTCTTAAGCGCTTGTTCAGTGGGCCTTTCAGCCTTATATTGAATGGACTCAACGTCTTCTAACTTTGTTACTTTCATATTCTCGACCTCTTTCCGAGGGAACATATCAATCAACACCCTCTAATAGTCCCAGGACAGAAATCAGCCGAATGAACGAAAAACAGCAAAAAAATAATGCCTACCGAAAGACGAATCTCTCGATAGGCATTACCCTGGGTATTATTCGCTGTATTTGATGAAAGCATCGGCAAAGCCCGCCGCCTTGACCTTTCGGAGCATAGCATCAGCATTCGCCTTGACAGAAAATGCGCCAAGCTGGATGCGGTAGTATTTCTTTGGCGTAGTCGGCTCGACAGGAGTTGCAGAGGTAAGACCGGATTTTACATCAGCTCGAAACGTATCCATAGATTTGCCATGTTTCGGAAACCAGTGCATGACGTCACTATGATTACTGGCGATACCTAGCTTAGCTCCTTCGCTATGGCAAATGATATTTTTCTCCGTGAGCCCATACTGTTTGCAGAGATATACACATAGATCCACTGCTTCCTTGTAGACGGCAGAAAAATACGAGGCATCGGTCAGACCGTCCTCGCAGATTTCAAAGCCTATATGTGTATCGTTCGCTGCACCTCCGGCATGCCAGCCTCTATGATTCCACGGTAGGGTTTGATATGTTGCGATGCTTCCATCAGACAGCTTGCCGATGAAGCCGTGGACGCATACCTGTCTTCCATCAGGGTTATCCTGATTCCAGTGGTTATTATAAGGATTATTGCCCAGAAGACCATCATCGGGGGCAACATAACGTTTCAGATAGGGATTGTTCGCCCCGGTTGAATGTACCATAATACCCTTTGGCGTTATCGTTTTGCCTGCTTTATAGCAATCGTTGTTGGTGAGAATGAGTTTATGTAGATTCATTTGACGTCCTCCTTATTGAGTTGTTCCAATGCGCCCCTGAGATTTTGTGGTATGGGTAAACCAATTTTCGCAGTGTTCTCCAGAATGCTGATTCCCTCATTGGAAAGGTAGAAGAAAATGACTGCTGTACGGATAGCTCCGCCGTTCTGGATCAGCTTGGAATCGATGATGTGTCCAACGGCGACAAGCGAAAAGATGAGCACTTTCTTGAAGATGCCCCTGAAGCCCACTTCGCTTGAGAGTCGTTTTTCAAGGACCGCCACCATGATGCCGGTGATGTAGTCGATGACTACAAATGCCACCAGGGCATACAGGAAGCCGTCCCATCCGCCGAGAAAGTAGCCGATGTAGCCGCCCACAGCGGCAATGATGATTTGAAAAGTGTTGATGATGTCTTTCATTAGTTCCTCCTTCATAAAAACAGGAAGGACCCGAAGGCCCTTCCTGAATTAGTACTATTTATTTTTTTAAGGTTCCGTGACCCTGAACCAGTCGCACCTCCCCTTATAGGTCAGGCCGTTGGAGTTGTTGCGGAAATATCCGATTCCGACATGGCTGATCGCCGACAGGAAGTTCGAGATGGTTTCCGTGAATACCTGCCACCAGAAATCACCGTCGATAGACATGTCCAGAAAGTATGAACTTCCAACCTTGCGGATCCTCACATAAATGAAGTTGGAATCCCATCCGCCGTTCAGGTAAGCATCGCTCGAGTAAGCGGTGTTTGATGTGAATTTGATCGCTTGCATGCCTGAGTAACTGTCCCTGGAGCATTTGCCAAAAATGATCCTTCTGCTGTTGGCGCTGTTGTAAAGGCAAATGCCGATATTGAAGTAGTTGAGTCTCGGCCCGTTGAGCATGACCTTGGCTGTTGCGGTGAAATCTCCTGCAGGCGCTGCCTGGACCAATAACCTCGTATGGTCGCTGCCTGGCAGAATGTCAATCGCCCCATAACGACCATTTTCAGTCCATGTTGCCGTACCTTGATTGACCCATGACCATTTCGTATCCATTACGGTATCATCGAACTCGTCGTCCTTTGAATGCGGGTTTGCAGGCGGGGCGTCGATTGGATTCGTGTAACTTGTACCGCTGCCGCCTGCCGAAGATATTGTAATCGTCTTTTGTTCGTCGTTTTGGGCGATGGATACGTTGGTGCCGGCTGCCAAGGTAACATCTCCGACCAGGGCATTCCCGCCTGTCCTCTTAATACTTGAAACCCTTGGGATGGCCGTATGCAGGTCAGCAGCATGCCTTTCATCGTTAAAGTACTGGGGATGGTCGTCTGCATTCAAGCCTTGTAGTGAGCCATGGGTATGGTTATGGCTCACTCCGGCAGGGCTTTCGGTTGAAGGGGTTGAGAGGGAGCTGTTCTGCGTGAACATCGACATCCGTTCAACCAGCTGGTTCATCCGGATTTCATGCTCAAGCATGATGTTGTTCAGCTCAAGGACATAGCTTAAAGCACCTGATTCATCTTCCTCGCAGGTGATTCCTTTGACCCTGACTTTCCCGTCAAAGCCTTCCGTGTCGCTTCCTTCTGGTGGAATGTACCAGCCGATCCAGTCGCCCATCATGAAGGTTTCAAAAGGCTTGAGTTTGATGCCTTCAGAGTCTATGAATTTGATGACGCTTCCCTGAATGCCCCAGCTGACTTGCGCCGCCCCTCGAAGGAAAAGCTGACCATAATCCTGGAGCTTTGCCCAGTCGCTGGGGATGTTCCTCGCCTGGAGGTAACCTTCGCGCCTGCCCCAATCCGTCTGGCTTGTGGGGTGCGCCGTCTCGATGAGGCTTCCGCTTTCGCCTTCGACCAGGAGGGCGTTGGTCATGTTTGTGCTGTCGCTCTGGTTCTGGTGCTTGACGATTGCCTGACCCGGCCGGTATTTGACCGTGTCATACTTGTCCGCACCTTTTGCCTTGTACAGCTTTAGATGCAGGGTCGGTGTCATCTCGATATCAAAAAGGCCCATGCCTTCGCTGAGTTTCGTGGCCACCTGGGAGAGCGGTGTACCTGCATGAAAGGAAAGGGTCGTAGAATCCTCGAAAGGATTCCCCAATGTATCCGCATCGGCAGTCCAGTCGATGGAGACCCCGGTGAGGCAGCCCCTCTGCTGGGCTTCCAGAAGAAGCTGGCGCAAGATAGCGCCGCCGTGCGCATCGGTAAAGGTCCTCTCCAGCGTGGTCGGATGCGGCATTCCTTCGGGGTACACAACGCCCCGGTCAAGGAGGGAAAGGACGCCCCTGCCGCTTACCTCGATCATCTGCTGCTCGCCCTCATCTACATAGGAAGGCCGTCTTGATTCAATGATCCATTTGAAAATGTCGATGCCGTCAAGCCGACACAGGATGAAGTTCTGGTCGGTCACATAATCCCGGCTTCCGCCTTTGTCATCAAACCTGCTGATGGCAAATTTACCGCTGCCGGGGTTGTTCAGGAGCACCTGAAATGACTTGCTCTTTGCGCCGCTGAGCTGGCAAAGGATGCTGTTGGGATTGTTCTTATCGCAAACAAAAAGCTCGATCCCGATATCATCAGCAGGCTCTGCGTCATATACTTCAATACCGATGACATTGCTGTAGCGAACACCTGGGGGATTGGGTTCTGTGAGTGCAACCTTGACAGCGCCGCTTTCTGCCTCCTGGGGGATCTGAAATACGATCTTGTCCCAGCTCCAGGAGATGATGTTGCAAAGGTGGGTGCCAAGGTAGACATACCCGCCGTAGCCGCGCAAATATCTGTCAACATTAAGCGGGTCCGCTTCAGCTTTGAAGCCGAACCCGTTTCCATAGATGGTCACAACCGAGCCTTCAGAGGCCCTTGTGGTCGATAGTCTTTCAATAAAAGGAAACGGAGGGTCGCTTGTGATGTTCTCATAGTCGTAAAGCGCGCGTCGGTTCGTCCAGATGTCGGCTTTGGCAACATTCTCGTAGAGTACCATTGTCCGTTTCCTTGGCCACTGGCTCAGCTTTGCGATATTCTCGTAGAAGCCAAGAATCCTTTTGTTTGTCCAGACTCCAAGTTTTGCGATGCTCAAATAAAATGAAACAGAGCGCTTCAGGACTTGGCTCACGTTCAAGGAACGGACCAGTGAAACGGTAGTACCTGATGTGTTGGTGGCTGTGACCCTCCAGTACCAGGTGCCTTCAGACAGAATCACTGCCATCCGGTAAGTGGTGTTGTGGCTCACGTTTATGGATTCGCTCGTTATTTTGGACGCGCTGTCGAATGTGTCGACGGTGTCCACCTCGACCTTGAGCGATGAGGCGACCAGCTGATTTTCATTATCGCTGTAAGTTACGTCAAAGGCGCAAATGGTCGCGCTCAGAGATGCCAGGTCGGAAGGCTTGACCAGATTTAAGCTAGGCAGCCCCATCTAATCACCTCCCGTTATGTCCAACTGCCGACGGTCACAATAGCCCTTGCCGCCTTTGGACCGAGGGTGAGGAGCGGAGGGCCCAGAAGGTTTCGGACAAAGATGGTGCTGGACAGTGAACCCGGGCCAATGGAAGAAATGTCGAGTACGCTTTGCCATGGCCCGTCCTGGCTGAAGGATATGGTAAAGTCCTCATGGTTCAACTGTATGTTCACGTTGTTGGCAATCTTGGTATTGCTGGTATTTTTTATCTTGAAGCTTTGGATCTCGGTCGTGCCTTCCGGCTGGTCTCCAAAATCGATGAGAGAGGTCAAGTCAACCCCCGATACATCAGTCATGACCACGTCATTAACCTGCTCGCCGACAGCCTTTCTCCCATAGAGGTGGATCCCGCAAATATACAGATCCTCAAACTGCGGCGAAGTCTCCCGGAATCCAATCCTTATTGCTTTGACTGGTCCGGAGAAGGAAAGGGTGAAGATCTTGTTTCTCCAGTGGTCCATATCTGTGTTCGCCGCAGGAATCGTATAGACTCCAGTCTCCCAGGTGCCGTCCACACCGTTGGTCGTGTCGGCTGATCCCTGTATAGTATGGCTGACAAAAGAGCACACCGTAGTTGAACTCCAGTGGAACCCAACTTTATTTACTTCGCGCAATTCCGGGAAAAAGAACCAGAATACGCTGCCGAGTCTGTAGTCGCCAACCTTCCATGATTGGGATCGGTTTTCCTTGTTCAGGTTTCCTTTAGCTGTGCTGTCAAGCCAGGAAGCTATACCGTTCCCTATGATTTGGCTGATGGTGCTCAAGTCGGACATGCTTCGAAAGCCAACTTCCGTTCCATCGATGTCATACGGCATCCGATGTTCCGCTACTTCTGCATACATAATTCCACCTCCTAGAAGAATGCCGGGTAGTATTCCAGCTTGATGCTGCCGCCCGACACTCCATTTGTGATTCTCAATTGGTTGTAGCCACTGTTAAGAAGCAGCCAATAGGCATCACCGCCATGCCTGATTGCGGAGAGCATGTTGGTGCTACCCTTGGTACATTTGAAATCTCCGGTATTTATAATGACGCTCTCGCCGGGAGCAATGCTTCCCTGGTACTGCAGCCACACGTCGTTGTCCAAACATTCTAGCTTTGGAGATTCCATCGGGCCGGTAAGGGTAATGGTCGCATCGGTTATCGGGGCAGTTCCGGGATTCTCGTGGCTCCATTCCTGAGTCAGGGAAGCCACTGCACTCGTCTCGGAAATGGCCAGCGGAGCATAGAAGAAAGGATCCGAAAGCATGAACTCCACAGCGAACTTGGCATATCCGGTCTGTGTCTTCCCGAAAGTAACGGGGCGGTACACCTCGGCTATGGCTTCACGGACAGTACCGTCTGGGAGGATCCGTTTCAAAACAAACTGCCCCAGCTTTCCGAATACGCTGCTGAGATAGTCAATATTTTCATAAAGGACTTCATTCTCGCTCTTGTCGCTCGGAAGCTTTCCGGTAAGGGGATCCAGGCCGCGAACCCACATGGGGAGCATGACGATCCGTTCCTCATATCGCTTTTTGATCCATCGTTTCCCGTTTTGGAAAGGCACCTGGATGTTATTGCCCCGGAGACCAGGTGTCCCCAAACCCTCAGGGACTTCTATCACTGACCAGGCTTTGGTGTTCAGGCTCACGCCATTAAATTGCCATGTCTGTCCGTTCAAATCCTAATTCACCTCCCGTTATCCCAGCCCGTAGGACTGCCTGAGCAGAACCCTGCGGGTGCTGTCAGACGCCGCTTCCGGCTTCGGGTTATTGATCGTTATGTCGTAGTTGTTTGTAACATTGCCGCTTTGAACCCCGGGTTCCGAAACTTTTGATTGAGCACCAACGCCAACCTTGAGCAGTGCTTTTGCCATGATCTCGTCCAGCTTTTCGATGGGGACCACCGCTTCAGTGCCGGCTTCACCAACGCCGATCACACTGGGACTTGAGAAGATTCCGCCCGACGCATACCAGTTGACCCCAAGCTTCGGGATCTGAGGAGGGTTCAAGCTGAACTTGCCTGTGATCTCAAAATGGGGAAGCTTGATGTGGGGGATTTTTATCTCAGGAATCTTCAGGTTCCTGAAGAAGCCGACAATGGCGTCAATTGCTCCCTTTACGGTATTCCGCGCGGCATTGATGGGAGTCTCGATGGCGGATTTTATTCCGTTCCAAATGCTTGAGGTGACGGATTTGATAGCATTCCATGCGCCGGAAATTACATCCTTGATGACATTGATCTGAGTGGATACCAAACTTCTGATTAAGTTCAGTACACCGCTGATGATGCTTTGGATGCCGTTCCATAGGCTGGAGGTCACATTTTTGATGCCTTCCCACACGCCTTGCCAGTCGCCCTTGATCAGGCTCGTCACAACCTGAATAATTCCCTTGATCACGTTAAGGGCGGTGGTGACCACGGAGGATACGACGTTGAAGGCTGCTGTGATGACCGCCACGATGTCGTTTCCGTACTTATTCCAGATGGCGCTTGCCACCTGAACGAAGGCGGCTATCAAAGCGCGGATGGCTTCAAACACACCCGCCATCACGGATTTGACCTGGTTCCAGATGGTGATGACGCTGTTCCTGAAATTTTCGTTGTTACGGAAAAGCAGCACAAATATTGCGATGAACCCGGCGACTGCAGCAACTGCGATGCCTACCGGTCCGGTGATAGCAGCGATGGCAGCACCGACCGCCCCGGATGCGCCGCCTGCGGCAGCCATAGCTCCTGAGATAGCTCCAAATGCAGAGGACAATGTTCCTATAACCGACACGACTTTTCCGATGACTAAAACCACCGGCCCTATAGCCGCAGCAATTAGGGCGATTTTCACGACCATTTCCTGTTGTTCCTTGGAGAGTCCTTGGAATCTGTCCATCAAAGGCTTGATGACAGCGATGAGTTTCTCAAGTATCGGTATCAAAATCTGGCCGAATTGAATCCCTATCTGCTGGGCTTGTTCCTTCATTGCCCTGATCTTATTGGTCGGGCTGTCCATGGTCCTTGCCAGGTCGCCCTGGGCATTCTTCGTGGCTTCCATGATTGCGCCGTAACGGGCCTGTACCTTCTGGGCTTCAGTCAGCTGCTCGCCTTGCTTGGCGATTCCGTGGGTGTAGGCATAGGTCTTGACAGTCGTGTCGTTGACTAGGATTCCCAGAGCCTTGAGCGGTTCCGCTTCACCTGAGATACCGGACTTCAGCTTGTTGAAGGCTTCTTCTGGATTTAAGTTGTAGAAGGAAGCCATATCATAGGAAAGCTGGGTCAGACCTTCTGACATTTTTAAGGACTCGTCAGATGCAAGTCCCATGGAGGTGAGCATGGCATTGTAGGTGGCCATATTACTTCTGACATTATATGCATTTAGCCCGAGAGCTTTGGAGGTTTCCTCCGACCATTTCCTTGCGTCGTCCGCCACACCGCCCATAGCCACTTCGAAAAGGTTCTCGGACTCTACAGCATCCATTGCCATCTTCGTCGCAGCAGTACCAATTCCAACGAGTGGAAGGGTTACTGCAGTGGAGAGTGTTTTTCCGGCTGAGGATATTTTGTCCCCAACGGCCTTCATCTTTGCTCCTGCTTTGTCCATGCTTTCAGAGAGGGCGTACCAGGCGGAACTCTTGGTCTTCAGCTCCTCAGTGGTCGCTTTTAGTTCCTGTTGCATTTTGCCAAGTTCCGCATTGGCGTAGTTCAGCTTGATCTTCAGGTTCTCCGTGGCTTTGGCATCCGCACCTTTTTTCTCGACGCTCTCCTGGTAGCTGCGGGTGAGGGCTGCAACCTTATCTTTTTGAAGGTCGACCTGGCGGTTTAAGCTGTCCGCCTTGAGTTTCAAGCCGTCCGTGGACTTTCCGAAGTCCCCGAGCTTCGAACTGGCGGCTGCAAATTCGCTCTGGACTACCTTAAGGCTCCGTTGGATTTTGCTGACGCCCTCCTGGAAGCCGCTGTCGTCAAGGCCGATCCTTGCAACGACCGTGCTGTTGTTTCCTGCCATTTATCTCACCTCCCTTAGAACAGAATGTTGTCGATGGTGTCAAAGTCCGAATGCTCATCGATTCCGTTGACCGTCTTGTAGACCTTGAAAAGAGCCTGGAGCTTTTTGGGGGTGCTGCTCCAGAATTGTTCCTCGCTCATCCGCAGGAGGTTCGTCCCCAAATAGAAAAGCCACTCCCAGTCCCAGCTTGCGGAACTTAAGTGGCTTTCGATTCCCCCGGGGCGTCTTCTGTCTCCGGCATTGACATGTTGAGCGCCTCGTTGATCGCTGTACCGAGGCTTTCAAGGTCGCTGAGTCCCAGCTGTTCGCCGATGGCCTTGAGGGTGACGCTGCCATCCTCAACTTTCACTGCGGAGTAGATCAGCGCCCTGACCGCCTTGATCTTCATGTTCTGCAAATCCTCAAAGGCGGCGTTCAGATCGCCGTAGATTTCCTCCAGTTCGCAGAAGGTGTTCATATTGAGCTTCAGCTCGTACTCCTTATTTCCGAGCTTGAATTTGATGCCCTTGTTCTTCAGTTCAGCTGCCTTCAAATATCATCACCCCTTCTTAGACCGCAGGTGTCGGCTCAGCCGGCACTGCTGTAAACCAGGCTGAGATGATCGTCGGGTCTGAGCCTGGTTCATCTTCATCTGCAATGAACCTGAAATTGCCGTCAAAGTCCCTGGAGAAGAAGGTGCCTTTAAGCTTCGCGCTTTTCGGGGAGGGCTTTTCAGCTTCAGTGTCGTACTCGTCCGTAGCCAACTCGAACTTGCCTTTCAGGAGCCATACGTAGCGGTACTTGCCGTTGTGCTTCTTCGACTTGAAACCCAGCGCCAGGGGCGGGGCGATGTCTTCCTTGCTCTCAACGAGAACGCCCTTGACTACCTTGGCACCCTGCAATGTGGCCCTGCTGGTGAGGGATAGCTGGTTAAGCTCGATCTCCACTTCCACGCTGTCAAAGGAAGAGATAATGTCTTCCACCGTATCGTCGGAGTAGATATTTTCCGAGTTGACCTTGGGCGTGAGCTTCGCGCTTACAGCCCGTTCCAGCTTGGAGGGTGCCTGATAGGTCGCACCCGTGTTGTCGTCATCTGTCAGAAGGGCGATGTGGATGTCCCTTAATCCGATTTGTCTTGCCATATGTTAGACCTCCTTTGGTTCTAAATAGTAAAATTTGATCCCCTTGTGGTAGAGAGCCGTGTCCGGTTCGTAAAGGTCCGCTTCATCCAGCCTATTGAAGCCTGCGTTCTTCAAGGCTTGCTTGATGCCGGCTACGAGGGTGCTGTAATCCGATTTGGACCAGACGTCCACCTGGATGTAATGGCCGGTGAACGCCTCGCCGTCATCTTCAAATTCCTCTCCGGTCTGCAGGTATTCGTGAAAGGTGATATAGGTCAGAGCCTGCCCGGAGTATTTCTGAAAACCGACCGGGACTCCCAGGGGGGTTAAGGTTTCAAGGATCAGTTTATTAAGCAAGTTCATCAAGCCCCCTTTGAAGTTCATCTTGTATGGTTTCGTTGATCTTCTTTCTGTTTTCCAGAACGGAGTTCTCAGCCCAGTGCACGGCGGGGATCTTCGAGGTTCCCCACTCGGTGAATTTGGAGTAAAAGAATTCAGAGTTGTCGCCCTTGTTGGGGCCAATCTGAATGAAGTCAACGCCGTTGGCCGTTTCAATCTCAGATACCTGGATGTTGTCAGCCATGTGCTTTTTGTTGGAGTCGGAGCGGGGAGCTTTTCCCTCCATGCTGCCTTTGACCATAGCCGCTGATTTTTCCAGGGCATTCTTCTTGATTTGGGTACCGCGGCTTCCAAGCTTATTGACTTTGTCGATTAGCTCCTGCATGCCCTCAAGCTCAATCTTGGCCATTGACGTCCACCTCCAATGCTCGGATCTCCATGTACCTGTTCCTGTATTTGATATGGTCGATGCCGGTGATGTTGTAGGTCCTGCCTTGGAAGAGGATCTGCATGGTCTGGTCGATTTCTTCCAGGAAGCGGATGGTGAACTTGACGGTGTTTTCTTCCTGGACTGACTTTGCTTCGAAATATTCTTTGCCATGCAGGTTTGTGGCCTCGGCCCATACCGTCTTTAAAACTTGGGGTAGTTCAGTCTCAAAGCCGTTCTCGTTTATGACCGGCATCACTCTTTGGATGGTGATGCGCTGTCGCATTTTTCCGATTCCCAAATTTACCACCCCTCTTTCCGATAGGCGAATAGGAGCCGCTTCATCAGGTCGATCATCGAATGCATATCCACGGTTTCCCGCTGCTCATAAAGGTTCCCGATGGCATAGAGCGCGGCCTGTTTAACCGTCTCCGGTACTTCTACAAATTCTATGAGTGGGAATCGGAGGATGTCCTCGCAAAGCTCCTCTGCAGAATTGATGCAGGAGGTGATGAGCGAATCGTCCGTATCACAGTCGACCTTCAGGTATAGTTTTGCTTCATCAAGTGTTACCAGCAATGCGCTCACCTCCCAGTGTTATTCGGCAGCCATAAGTCCCGCAGCCTTGAGTTTGGCAAGCAGGGCGTTGAAGTCGACGACCAGTCCAGCGATGGTTGTAGCGGTGCTGTCGGCCTGGAAAGTAGCCGGAGTGAAGGCGGAGGGCAGGCCGACAACCTGGCCGCCCTCCACGATCTCAAGAGTTCCGCCGATGACGGTTTTTTCGCCGCCTTGCTCGGTATAGTTCTTTACGTTACTCATATCCCGTCACCTACGCTTTCTGCTGAAGGACCTTGATGGCTTCGGGAAGGATCAGCTTTCCGTCGACCCTCTGTGTAGCCTTAAAGCCCACCTGTCCGGTTGCGGCGAAGAGTTCGTTCAGTCTCTGGAAGGATCTGCCCTGACGGTCAGCCACCCAGTAGTAACCGAAGTCGCCGAAGGCGATTGACTTTGCACTGGCAGCGATGGTCGGAACAAAGGCTGAAGTCTTGACCGGCCTGTTCAGGATGGTGTCAGGCTGTCCTGCCTGTATGGAAGGCTGCCAGATGTACTGCCCGTTGCCGTCTTTCAGTTTTCTGATGGCCTTGACAGTCGCATCGTTCATGACGAAGATGGCGTTCTTCCTGTATGGGGATTTCAGGCTGTAGAAAAGGTCCATGACCTCGTCGATGGTGATGGCAGTAGCTGAAGCCGCTGTAATGCCAAGCTGAGCTCCGCCGGTGGCGTTGAAGATGCCTGTGGGCTTGCCAACGCCGTCTCCAATGAAGAAGGCTTCCTCTTCCTTGGCACCGATCCTTCTGGCAAATTCCCTGGCGATATAGCTCTCCAGGTTGAAGACGCTGTCGTTTAAGAGTTCCTCAGACACCTTGATCATGGTGGCCAGCTTGTATGCGCCGATGGAGACCTGTCCGAAGGCGTCATCGGACTCTGGGATCGCGCCTTCCTCGTCGACCCAGAATGCCGTACCCTTGGTGGCGACTACAGGGATCTTTCTGTCGCCGGATGAGGTGGTGATGACCTTGGCGATGGATCTGAAGAGGTTCTCTTCCTCCAGGGATTCGACGAGGGTCTTCTCGAATTCATCAGGCACCAGGTATCCGCCTTCGGAATCCGTGCCGATCTGAAGGGCGTTCTGCACATCGTAGCTGTTCTTGTTTCTCATGGCTTTCCAGAAAGCCTGGGTGTAGGCGTCAGATGCCTTGCCTTTCTTCATTTCGCCGGACATGTTGGCTCCGGGCTGATTGGTGATGGGAGAAGCGGTGGGTCTTGAGAGTTCGGCATCGATGGCTGCCTGGCGCTCCAGCCGCTCGATCTCTTTGCCGAGGTTCATGACGTCGGTCTCCATCTTTTCGTAGGTTTCGGTGTCTGTGGCAGAGAGCAGGCCGTCCGTACCTCTTTTGCTGTCTAGGAATGCCTTTGCGGATTCCCAGGCTTTCGCGCGTTTTTCTCTCAGTTCAAGAATTGTGTTCATAGGTGTTATCCTCCTTAAATTAGTGAGCTAGCAGGCTCAGTCTCTTTTCGAGCTGTTCGATTGGGGTCTTGTTCTCAGGCTTAGGCGGGATCAGTTTCAAAAGCAAAGAGTTGGTCACTGCGGTTCTTGAGAACATCACAGCTTCCAACTCTTCTTCATGATCCGTTTGATTGTCGTCGTGAAATAGCATCTTGTCAGCGAAGCCCATCTCGATGGCCTTCTTGGCGTTGAACCAGCTTTCAGCATCCATGAGCCTTGAGATCTTTGCCCGGGATAGACCCGACTTAATCTCGTAGGCATTGATGATGGATTCCTTGACCTCGGAAAGCATCTCGATGGCCCGCTGCATTTCCTGGGAGTCCCCGATGGCAACGGTCATGGGATTGTGGATCATCATCATTGCCACGGGCGACATCAGGACTTCTGTTCCGGCCATGGCAATGACAGATGCCGCCGAAGCGGCAAGGCCGTCGATCTTGACCGTCACATCGCCTTTGTAGTCCATCAGCATGTTGTAGATCTGCGCTGCTGCGAAAACATCCCCGCCCGGCGAATTGATCCAAACGGTAATGTCTCCCTGACAGGATTCCAGCTCCTCTTTGAAGACCCTTGGCGTCACTTCATCGCCGAACCAGGTTTCATCGGAAATCTGGCCGTTCAGGTAGAGGGTGTTGCCTGTGTCGTCTCTGACCCAGTTCCAAAATTTGCGGTTCATACTCATGCATCACTTCCTTTCTGTTGAATCTGCGTGTCGGGTGCATTGGCTGTGTTTGCAAACGCCCCGGCATCTTTGAGTTTTGTCATGTTGCCGTTGATGAGGTAGAGGTTTCCGCCTTCCTCATCTGGGATTGGGTTCATATCCTCCATCTCGCGGATATCATTGGCTGACAGCCATCCGTTTTGCCTTGCGATGGAGTAGCCGTTCATGCGGCTTTGGTAATCACCTCGGAGCAGCCCGTCCACATTCAGCTTGATGAAGTACTCGGTTTTTTCACGCGGCAGGAGCAAAGACCTTTGGAGAGCTTGTTCCCAGCGGATGACCCAGGGGTCGAGGGTGTACTTTACGAACTCCAGGGATTGCTGCTCGATGTTCGAGAAGCTGGACTTTTCCAGATCCCCAACCATGTGCGGAGGGATCCGGTAGAGCCTTGCGATCTCATTGATCTGGAACTTCCGTGTTTCCAGGAATTGCGCTTCTTCCGGAGGGATACCGATCTGCTGGTATTTCATGCCTTCCTCAAGGACCGCAACCTTGTGGGCATTGTTCGTTCCCCGGTACACCTCATTCCAGGAATCACGGACTTTCTTGGGGTCTTTCAGAACTCCAGGATGTTCCAGCACACCACCGGGGTTAGCTCCGTTGGCGAAGAAACTGGCTCCGTATTCCTCGCAGGCAAGCGTCATACCGACAGCGTTTTTGGCCATGGCGATGGGTGAATATCCTACCAAACCATCAAAGCCAAGACCAGGGATGTGCAGCACATCTTGCTTTCTAAGGATAACGGTACCGTAGTCTTTAAAATTTGGGTTCTCGTCTGAGTTGCGAGAATAGATGTAGAAAATCTCGCCATTCTTGTCTCTTCCAACCTCCATTTTGTTAGGCAAAAGTGGGTAAAGGGCGACCACGCGTCCAGCTCCGTCCCGGATGATTTGTGCGTAGGCATTGCCCCAAATGAGCAGATGGCTCATGAGGGTTTCTCTAAAAACAAATGATGTCATCTCACTGTTCGGCTCGTCATGCAGGATGTGGTAAAGCGGATGGTCGTAAACCCTCTCCTTTCCGCCCTGGCTATAGCGGTAGACATTAAGAGGCAGCGAGGCCAGCGCTTCAGAAAGGATGCGGACGCAGGAATAGACTGCCGTGGTTTGCATGGCAGTAAACTCGTTTACAATTTTTCCGCTGGTTGTTCCTCCGAATAGGAAGGTGTAATTGGAGCCAGAGTAATAATCGCTAGGCTTGTCTCTTGCCTTGAAAATCTTTGTGAGAATTGGTATATTCATGGGCTTCACCTCCAAATAAGCTTGTCGTTAGAAATATAAAAGGCCTCTTTGATTGTAGACCGATTCATTGTTGTCATTACCGCCGCGGATTGCACGATCCAGTGCCATTATTGTGGCAACAGCGCCGTCGATTTTTTCGGTACTTTTTTCTTTATCCGGTTTGATATTTCCGGCTGGGTCTGTTCGGATAAAGATATTGTCCATCATCCAGCGAAGAACCGGATGCCCGCTATGGGCCAGTTTTTCCTCTAATATCAGCTTCATAAGCTCTTTTGTTGGCGGGGACATGTCTTTGAATCCCTGGCCGAATGGGACTACCGTGAAGCCCATACCTTCAAGGTTCTGGACCATCTGCACCGCCCCCCAGCGGTCAAATGCGATTTCTTTGAGGTTGTATTTCTCTCCGAGTTTTTCAATAAACGCTTCTATATAGCCGTAGTGGACTACATTGCCGTCAGTGGTCTGCACGAATCCTTGTTTTTGCCAAACGTCATAAGGCACATGGTCTCTTCTGGCACGAAGGTCTATATTTTCTTCCGGTATCCAGAAATATGGTAATATAGAATACTTGTCGTCCTCATCCTCTGGCGGGAAAACTAAAACGAAAGCAGTAATGTCTGTGGTACTTGATAGGTCAAGACCCCCATAGCAGATGCGGCCTTCCAGCGAATCGGGATTGACCAGAAAGGAGCATTTGTCCCATTTGTCCATCGGCATCCAGCGGATAGCTTGCTTGACCCATTGGTTCAGCCTCAATTGCCGAAAGCTGTTCTCTTCGGCAGGGTTTTGCTTTGCACTTTCGCAAGCAGCCTTGACTTTATCGAGGCCAACCGTAATGCCAAGAGATGGATTTGCCTTTTTCCATACTTTTGGGTCGGTCCAGTCATCGGCTTCGTCCGCTCCGAAGATGATCGGATAGAAAGTGGGGTCGTTTTTTCTTCCTTCCAGGATATCTTGAGCTTTTTGGTGGATCTCATAACATATACTGTTTGTGTCATTGCCCGCAGTGGTGATCAGGAAGTACAGTGGCTGCGTTCTGGCATCGCCGCTACCTTTGGTCATAACATCAAAAAGTTTCCTGTTGGGTTGTGTATGGAGCTCATCAAATACGACCCCATGGGTATTGAATCCGTGCTTGTTCGAAACGTCTGCGGAAAGCACCTGATAGATGCTCCCAGTAGGCAGGTAAATCAATCGCTTCTGGGAATCCAAGATTTTCACGCGCTTTGAAAGTGCCGGGCATAGTCTCACCATGTCAGCCGCCACATTAAAGACGATGGATGCCTGGTTTCGATCAGCGGCGCACCCATAGACCTCGGCCCGTTCTTCACCATCACCGCAAGTGAGGAGGAGGGCTATAGCAGCAGCTAGTTCTGACTTGCCCATCTTCTTTGGGATTTCTACATAGGCAGTGTTGAACTGCCTGTAGCCATTTGCCTTTATCGTTCCGAAAACATCTCGGATGATTTGCTCTTGCCAGTCTATAAGTTCAAAGGGCTTTCCGGCCCATGTTCCTTTGGTATGGGACAGGCACTCAATGAATCCGACCGCATAATCAGCGGCTTTTTTGTCATAATGAGAATCTTTACCCATGAATTGGGTTGGTTTGTATTTCTTCAGCTTTCGAATATGCGGTCACCTCCTTTAACTTCTGGACGACAAAAGAAGCCCCGAAAGGCTTCTCTTGAGTCAGTTTTCTGTATTTTATAGCTCGCCAGTGAGTATGAAACGGCTGTATTCTTTCTTGTATTCTTCAATAAATGTCACGAGATCATAGTAACCACGCTCGTAAGCAATCCGCTGGACAGTTTTTGTATCAAACATGTTAGTCTCGCCGGTCTCTCTAATGGCAAGAATCTGTCTAATGATGCGTTCCTTTGGGCTCTCTGTGCCTGGGTAGTAGGCTGAATACCGGGCGTAATCGTAGCCTTCGCTTTCAACAAGGATGCCATCCTCAGTTCCCTTGGCCTTGACCAAGATGCAGTGCCATACCTTTTCGGCATCCATAAACATCTTGTCAATTCGCTCAGCAATGAAATCATAATCATCAATGAGGCTCTCAGAAAAAGATCTAAAATCCTCCGGTTCCAGCTCGACCACTTCCTCGATGACAAATTGGCTGCCACTTTCTTCCCCATAACCCTTCAAGTCCTCGATGGTATTGGCTTTTCTTATAAAATGTACTTTCATGTTATCCTCCTTATCGGTCCTTGATGACTTCGCACGAATCTTCGTGGAAAGCTACGCCAAGGCTTGAACCGCAGTCCCAGGAAACGTGGATCGTACCGAGGTCGTCGACTCCTAATACAGTCCCAAGTTCGCCGGGGCTTAGCTTTGTATAAACGTCATTCATTTGAACCAGCCTCACCCTTGTTCCCGGCGGATACTTATCCTTAAGGTAGCATAGCATTCCTGGAGAGATGATATTCATATTACTCAACCTCCTTATGTTTCGCTTCGCCGCTTTTAAAAGCCGAGCTGCCTGTCAATTTTGAGAGCAGGAGTTTTCGCTCAGCTTTATACTCGTCCCCAATGAAGCCAAGCCTAAGCAGGAAGCACCGGAAAGCATATTTTTCATTTTCGATTTCTTTGGGCTTTGCGGTGATCCGTTTCTGTTCTTTTGCTAATTTAGCCAAGGAGCAGATAAAGTGTGAGTATGCTTTAATTTCCTCAGGGGCTACCGGAAAGGGGAACCACAGGAAACTTACTCTTTCATCCGTAACTTCAATCGGTAGTTCCTCAAGCTGCAGGGCTTTCTTTATAAGCCCGCCTTTGCTTTCCAGGAGCCGCTTCAAATTTTCAAGGCCTGTGTCTGTGAATGTGGCTCGTGGCAGTTCGATTACAAGTCCTTCGATTTCATCTGAAGATTCTTTAGCTGGAATGGTTTCTGTGATTTCTGCTTCAAATCCATGTTCCGCGAGCCTTTCAATAAGTAATTCCAGTTTGCTTATGTCCGCACCATCTTCGAAGGTAAGCTCTCCCTCCTTGCTGACGGTGAAGCAGCTCACCTGGTAAGCGCAGGAAGGAACGCCCAGGTATTTTGCTGAAGAACCAGTCATTTCGCTGATAAGTTGGACCAGACGCTTGCGTTCAGCACCGTTAACGTTAAATTTGATTGTCATGATATAGACCTCCTTTTTTCTTGGTAGTACATATATCACTCTAACCAAGTGTAATAGCAAGCTAATTCTGTTGATTTGAAGATGAAGTATCAGTGCTTATTTCAAGCTCTCTATAGGCTGTTTGGATTCCATCGCGTAGAAGAAAAATCTGCTCATCGGAGCCAAACTGCTGGATGCACCTTTTTACAATGACATCACAGAATTTTTCATCGAGTTCTATGGTGTGGCATACACGGTCAGTTTGTTCGCAAGCAATAAGGGTCGAACCCGAGCCTCCAAATGGATCGAGGACGATGCAACCGGACATGCTGGAATTTGTAATGGGATATGCAATAAGGGCTACAGGCTTCATTGTCGGATGCTCACCGTTCTTCTTAGGTTTGTCATATTCCCAGATGGTTGACTGCTTGCGGTCTGAATACCACATGTGCTTGCCTTTTTTCTTCCATCCGAAGAGCACCGGTTCGTGCTGCCATTGGTATGGGGAGCGACCTAGTACCAGGCTCTGTTTTTTCCAGATGCACGTCCCGGAAAGGTAAAAGCCCACATCTGTGAACGCCTTCCTGAAATTCAATCCTTCAGTGTCGGCATGGAACACATAAATGGAAGCATCCTGGGCCATAACTTCCTCAATATTCTTGAATGCATCAAAGAGGAAGGAGTAGAACGCTTCATTGCCCATATTGTCGTTTTTGATTTTTCCCGCAGATCCTTCGTAGTTAACATTGTATGGTGGGTCTGTGACCACAAGGTTAGCCTTCTTGCCGTCCATCAGTGCGCTGTAGGTTTCGGGCTTTGTGCTGTCTCCACAGACAAGTCTGTGCCTGCCCAGGAGCCAGATGTCTCCTGGCTTGGTGATGGCCGGCTTTTGAAGCTCTGCATCGACATCAAAGTCATCCTCTTCAATCCCATCCTCATCAGTCATGAGTTTATTGAGTTCGGCTGGCTCAAAACCGAGCAATCCAACATCAAACTCCATACCCTGCAGACTTTCAATCTCAAGTCGCAAAAGTTCTTCATCCCAGCCGGCATCCTCGGCGTAGCGGTTGTCGGCGATGATATAGGCTTTCTTCTGGGCTTCGGTCAGGTGGTCGACAAAGACGCAAGGGACTTCAGTGAAGCCTTCCTCCTTGGCGGCGATTAAGCGGCCGTGTCCAGCAATCACGCTGAAGTCCCGGTCCACGATGATGGGATTGACGAATCCGAACTCTCGAAGGCTTGAGCGCAACTTGGTGATCTGTGCTGGAGAGTGGGTCCTCGCATTATTCACATAGGGTATCAGTTCCTGTATCGGAACCAGCTTCATGTCACTGGTTGTCTTGCTCATACTTCTTCACCACCTCTTCCAATTCTTTATATTTTCCGACATTCTCCCATGGGTACAGACAAGATGAGAAATGGCCATAGACTGCTGTTTCTGAATACCTGGGGAATCGGAGATTCAAAAGTTCAATAATGGCAGCTGGGCGAAGGCACCAAACTTCCATGACCGCTTTTCTTAAGAACTCATCAGGTACCTTCCCAGTCTCGAAAGTATCTACCTCTACAGATACTGGATCTGCCTTTCCGATGGCGTAGGCAATATTGACCTGACACCGCTCGGCAAAATCGCACCAGACGATGTGCTTGGCAATGTTCCTGGCCATATAGGCAGCTGACCGGTCAACCTTGGTTGGGTCCTTTCCAGAGAAAGCTCCGCCGCCATGTGCAGCAAGACCGCCGTAGGTATCAACCATAAGCTTCCTACCGGTTAGCCCTGTGTCTGCCGCAGGACCACCCTCGACGAATCTTCCAGAGGGATTGATCAGTATTTCGGTATTTTCGTCAAAAGGAAAATCCTCAAAGCATTTCCAGAGAACATTGGCGTAGATATCTTTGGTCAGCTCATCTAGTGTTTTTGAAGCATCATGCTGCACAGAGACGACGATGGTTTTAACCCTATTTGGTTTCCCATCCTGGTACTCCACAGTAACCTGAGCCTTTCCATCCGGTCTAATTCCCTTGATGAGACCGTCATGCCTGGCTTGATCCAGCCTTTTTGTGATGCTGTTTACGAGTACGACTGGAAGAGGTAGCATCTGTCTGGTTTCGTTAGTAGCATAACCGTACATGGTTCCCTGGTCCCCGGCTCCTAAGCTTCCGTACCAAGAGGTGTTGCCGTTCCTGTATTCCAAGGTATTATCAACACCGTTAGCGATATCCGGGCTTTGCTTGTGCACGAAAACGAGGATACGGAACTTCCTAGGATCATATCCGACCTGTTGGAGCGTGTACCTCACAATTCTTTTAATATCGATTTTACCGCTACAGGTGATTTCGCCCGCCACGATAATCTTTCCCTTTGTAGCCATTACCTCGCAGGCCACGCGAGAAGCGGAGTCTTTGCTAAGGCACGCATCCAGGACGCTATCGGCGATAAGGTCGCAGAGCTTGTCAGGATGGCCTTCACACACGCTTTCTGCTGTTAGAAATTTGCTTTCCATATCATTTTCCTTTCCGAGCGGTAAGTAGCCGCTCCATCAAATCGTCTTGAGGGGTATAGTTCGAGCAATCAGTCAGGCTGTTCTCTCGCACAATGGCGAAAATTTGAGCCCATAAACTGTACGTCTGTTTTGAAAAGGACTGAGCCATACTTACATACGGAGACGCGATTGGAGCACCCGTCGTCGGATGTTTTGCCAGAAGTCCATATTCTGAGATAGCCTGCTCGCATTGAATCCAGCGGGCGGCACTCATGGCATATTGTTCTATTTGTTGCTTCGGGACCAGATGGCTGCATTTGTGTTTTATAAGCCATCCCCAGGTATCTGTGTAGATGTCATTGGCTATCAGTGGATGTCCGTTCTTTTGCGTGGCTGATAACCAGTCTGCAGGTTTTGGCATTTCCGTCCCTATCTCTGAATCGCCTTCAGGCAATGGGACAATCTGAAGATTGTGCGATTTGCCATCCTGTATTTTATCCGCTAAAGCCTTTCGCGGTCTGCCACCTACACCTGGCTGAGGACCTCTTTTTCCCATCAGTTCACCTCCAATCTAAATGAGGGGGTTAATACCCCCAAAACTTATGAAAAAATTTACACGAAGCCCCACGCCCGTTCCCCGGGCATAAGGTTGTAGAGATTTGATCCCCCCTACCGGTCGTGCCAACGATCCCCGTCACGAGCTGTGATGGATGAATGGCAAGGTGTGCAAAGGGCCATGAGGTTGGATTCATCATGGGTTCCTCCCCGTGCAAGCGGAAGGATGTGGTGGACCTCAGTTGCCTGAGTCATTCGTCCTTGCTTCATACACTCCTCACAGAGTGGGTTGGCTTCGATGTAGCGATCTCGTATGCGCTTCCAGGCACGACCGTACCTTTTCTTTGAGTGGGGATCACGATCATACTTCTCATAACGAGATGCTTCCTGCTTTGCATGCTTCTCACAAAATCTGCTCTCTGTCAGCTCCGGGCAACCGGGGTGAGAACATGGTCGTTTTGGTTTTCTTGGCATAAAACACCTCACTTTCTGGGCATAACAAAAGCCCCACAGGATTGCTCCCATGAGGCTTCGCCTTTATGCTTTTCGCTACTATAACATTAACATGATCACATTGGGACTAATAGTGACAAACAGTGACGTCTTCAGGAATTTTAACTTTATCAAGCGCTGCATCATGCAATCGGTAAAGGTGGCGAAGGTTATACCCAAGCTCCACGGCTATTTCTGGCCAAGACTTATTGCTGATATAACGCTTCTCCAGGATCATTCGATACTCGTTGTAATCCACTTCACGGATAACAAGACTGATCTCACGCTTAAGATCCACCAAACTTTCTAGGTCTGTGTTAATCTCGTCCTGCAGATCAATGATTTTCAATACAGTGTCAGCCATAGGCGATACGCTTTTACTAGGATTCCTTGGCATACTTGTTAATGTAGAGGTGCATCTCGTTGCCAACTCATTTAAGGATTCTACCATTTCGAGCTTGCTGGCAATCCTCTGATCCAATCGATATGCCTGTGATAAATATTCTTTAGCGGTCATTTCTTTGCACCTCCTCGTTCACTCTTCGAATGAGGTACTCAGCATTAAGACTGGTTATCTCACCGTACCAATTAGAACGGAAGAACCGTTCTAATATTCTCACTTCAGTTTGGTAGCCTCTGTTATCAGGTCTCTTCTTCAAATTACGAAGTGCACTCCGATAATCTTTTACGGCTTGCATAACAATGGCATTTGCTAAACTTTCATATGGTTCCATAGTCGTACCCCCGGATTTTTATTTTTCTCGGATTGGCACGGATTGTCTTTATTTGACTCTCATTTGCAGATCAGCTTTGACAGCATCGATAAGCGCTGACTGGCTTTTATCCTTCAAGGACAGAGCCCTTAAAACACGCTCATCAATAGTGCCTTTTGTAACGATGTGCTGCACCACAACCGTTTCAGCTGTTTGGCCTTGTCGCCAAAGCCTGGCATTTGTCTGTTGATATAACTCTAGTGACCAGGTAAGGCCGAACCATACAATGCAAGATCCGCCGGCTTGAAGATTTAAACCGTGTCCTGCAGATGCGGGATGAATTAAGCCGACCGTTATTTCCTTGTTGTTCCACCTTCGAATACTTTCAGCGGTATCCAGCTTAGAAAATGAGACCTTAATGCTTTGAAGCTTTTCTACGATTCTTTCGTAGTCATGCTTATACCAGTAGGCCACGAGTATCGGTTTTCCGGCTGCCGCCTCAATAATATCCTCCAAGGCATCTACCTTCTGATTATGAATTACCTCTGTTCCACCACAGTCGTTATAAATGGCACCGTTGGCCATCTGACAGAGCTTGCCTGAAAGTGCTGCAGCATTGGCAGCAGTAACTTCACCACCAGGAAGTTCTAATACTAGGTCTCTTGCTAATTCACCATAGCGCTCTGCCTCTTTTTCAGAAAGCAATACGGTGTATTCACTGCTGATCAGTTCAGGCATCTTAAGATAATCCGTTGACTTCATTGAAATCGTAATGTCGGAAATTTTCTTGTAGATACATTGCTCCGCACCGGGAAGCGGCTTGTAGCTATAAACGATCTGGCCATTTCTCTTATCTGGCATAAAATAGTTGCTGCGAAATGCCGAAATAAATCTACCAAGCCTTACACCCATGTCAAGCAATTTGAACTCAGCCCACAAATCCATTAGTCCATTGCTGCTTGGTGTTCCTGTCATTCCAATAATGCGCTTTACTTTAGGCCTCACTTTCATCAGTGACTTAAAGCGCTTGGTCTGATGATTTTTGAAGGAAGAAAGTTCATCAATGATTATCGTATCGAAATCAAAGGTCAGTCCGCTATCATCAATGAGCCAGCAAAGATTCTCACGGTTGATTACATAGATATCTGCTGAAGCCTTTAGCGCCTTAAGCCGTTCAGCAGTGCTTCCTACTGCAACTGTAACAATCAGGTCAGATAGATGATCCCATTTTTTTATTTCAGCTGGCCAGGTATCTCTTGCCACTCGAAGCGGTGCAACCACTAATACCTTATGGGCGTCGAAGTAATCAAACAGTAGATCATTGATAGCAGTAAGGGCGATACTTGTTTTTCCTAAACCCATATCCAGCAGTACTGCCGATACCGGATGAGACTCTATGTAGTCTATCGCATACTTTTGATATTCATGTGGTTTGTACTGCATCAAAAATCCCTCCAATCTGACTCTCGTCGTCTAATATGAAAACTGAAAATCCCAAACTTCTTAGCAACTTGTGCCTTGCCATCTGTAATGGACGCGGGTGTTTGCCAGGGGCTTTTACTTCAACAAAGGCTATAATTCCTCCAGGCATTAGAAGTATTCGATCCGGCATGCCATCAAAGCCCGGAGATACAAACTTCACCGCCAGCCCGCCACGCTTTTTTGCTTCCAAAGTTAACTTCTTTTCTATCTCTTTTTCTCTCATCGCCATATCTCCATCAATCAATGGTGCAGGTCGGTGCATGTCACTGCATAAACCCCCTATAGGCTATTTTTATATAAAAACTCTCTATAGGGACTTTTTATATAGGACCTTCATCGACCTGCACCATTATATTTTTTGCAGGTCGGTGCAACTCAATTTAGAAATTCTTCTTCTTTTAGTCGCAAACCGTAAATGAAAATTCCTTTCTTTGTCTTTTTGCGTTCAAACCCGGCAGTCTCCAAAGCAGTATAGAAATCGGTTGTACTCCTTGTGTACTCACCGTTGCGCCCACAATGGGCCCTGTATTCCTGATAAAACTCGCCGGATTTCTGCTGGTAGGACTTATTCACCTCGCAGCAATCCTCCAAGAAGGAAGCAAGCCAGTCATTGTTCTCTCTGTACGCTTTAATGGCGTCCTGAACACATGATGGAACAACAAAGTGGTAGTTAGCCTCAATAGCTTTCTTTGCTCCTTCGATGATCCAGCTCATGATGGACGGTCCTGCATTAGTAACAAGGTAGTCGGCAAAGTTTTTGATGTCGCTCCTACCCTCAATTTTTGCATTGAAGGGGATAACAATAAGACGCCTCCAGGTACCATCATCATTGGCACCGACTCTCGGTAGGTGGTTTGTGTAAAGCACCAATGTATGAGAAGGTTCAAACTTGAACGGGTCCTTATACTTTTTCTCAGCCTCAATTTCATCCGTAGAGCTGAGCTGCTTCACAATAGATGTGTTCAGGCGCATGCCCTCTTCAAGTTCGGAAGCAATGATGAGACGTTTGCCCTTGAGCTCAGCCATTTCAGGTTTTACATTTCTCCGACATCCAACCGTAAGCGTGTCCGCTGATATGGCACCGCTGTAAGAACCGAGCACCCTTGAGATGCTATTCCAAAAGGTAGACTTACCATTGCGACCCCCACCATAGGCAATGATGATCGCTTCCAGGTAAACTTTACCGATTGCTGAGAGACCAACAATCTGCTGAACATAATCAATCAGCTTTTGGTCGTTACAGAAAAACGTACTCAGTGCCTCTAACCAAATCTGCTCACCCTTATCTCCTGGTGAAGCGGTCGTTTGCTTTGTAATATAATCTGACGCCTCAGGAGCACGGCCACCAGCGATACCCTTACGAAGGTCAAATGTAACACCCGGCGTGTTAAGAAGGAACTCGTCCTTATCTAAGTCGCTCACTTTGATTTCCAGCATCGGCTTTGCGGCCTGCAGTGCCGAGATGACATATTTCATATCTCTGCGCTTCATCACAAAAGCTTTGTAAGCCAGCGCCGACTGATATTTTTTTAATGCCTTTAATGGATCACCAGAAAGTGAAGCTTCATACTTTTTACCGCCAGCAAGAATATCTTCTTCTTTTTCACCCAAGGCAACTAAAGCATTCAGAGCTCCTGTCACCTCATCAATAGCATCCTGGAGCTGTAAATCGAGGAACTCTTCCATAGCACCAACCGACTGCTGCCTTGATTCCATCCAGAACTCACCATTAAAACGAAGGTAATCTGTGGCATCGGTGTAACAAAGCTCATTGCCATATTCACGAGTCAGTACCTTCGCCTGGCCAATATCAGAAAAATCAGAAGGCCGCAGCGAGTTATTGTCAAAATCTGCATTGAAATCATCTGGAGGAACATACCCATCCTGACCTTGTACCTTCCTTGCAAACCTGATGGCGCTATTCCAAATAGCGGTAAGCTCTTCATCATCCATAGGCGGGTCGCACTTTTTAGCTTCTTCCAAGAAGATCTCATGGGCTTTGCCGGTGCTACCGTATCTCTTTACAACACGACCAGCAAAACGCGACAGCGTGTTATTGCGGCGACCTTCAGGTATTGAACTGCTACTTGTTTTTGTAGGTGCAGGAATGTCCTGAAGCAGCTCATCAATCGTGAGCCAGCCTTCATTCCAGAAAACATCAGAGGCATCAGCGCCGTAGATGAAACGCGCTGCATCTAACGCATTCTCATCGAAGAATGGGAACTGAGCATGGATTGCTCTTTTCAAAGCCACGTATCCTTCCGCATCTGATATCTCTTCTATAGAAAAGTAAACATGGAACTTGGGTCGTACTGTTTTCCCGTCCTTAGGAATCATGTTGTGACGGCTGGGAGCAATCGCATATGAGACATCTGATATCAGCTCATCCAAAGCCTCTGGCGTTATCCACTCATCCGGATTTTCGGTATGATCATTATCACAATCCATGACAATAACATCAGACTTAATGAAGTTATCTGCGCTGCGGTAGTTGTTCTTATACTCAGCACACACATGGTCGAGCTTCACCACTTCCTTAAGTTCATCCACCGAGGTAACCACGCTTTTATTTGGATAGAGGCAGTTCTTCTGATTGCCGGTAAAGTTTGCGGTGCAAATCGTTAGCTGCATGACTCAACCTCCTCCATATCCTCGGTGAAATAGCGAATCTTCATGCATCGCTTCTTGGCTTTATCAATCTCTCGCTGCATGCCATTCGTGATTTTCTCGCCGAACACCCACAGCTCATTGCATTTACCTAAGAAGACTATGTCCATGAACAGTGCAAGCTCGCGTTCTTCTGGATCATCATCTGAAAGGTATAAAGGTAAAAGTAGATGTGGAGCGAAGGCAATGGCATTTCTCTCGAAAACAGCGAATCGACTATACATCTTAGCCCTCTCTGTGTTTTTCTCTATATCACCCGCATAAGGTGAGCAGATAAACACTAGCGGCCTGAAGACCTTGTCTTCCTTTTTTATGTTTCTCAGCGCTGGATAGGTTACACTTAACTGGACAAATTCATTGAGGTCTATACAATAGAACTTAATATAATCAAAAGGAGAATATAATCCCCATGACACCACGTCCAAGAAGAACCTATAC